>OCZA010000177.1_pt1 | contig 23019 bp, 24 predicted proteins | sample 1539021 | NCBI WGS metagenome assembly OCZA01 (sample SAMEA2619376, study PRJEB22493) | marine metagenome | biome: marine biome (ENVO:00000447); feature: surface water layer (ENVO:00002042); material: "saline water (ENVO:00002010), including plankton (ENVO:xxxxxxxx)" | depth 5 m | reverse complement strand
CTCCTATTAAGGAACATGAGCAATGCTGTGACTGTGGCATAGACCTAACACCACTGAAGAGGTATCGAGTACGACCAACACGATGTAGTCAATGTGCTAAGGAGAGGATACGAGAGGGTCGCCATGCAACATTCAAGATAAACACCAGTGACTTCAAGCCATCTACCTATTGTCCTGAGGAGCAGTTGTTTATCGATGACCCTAAGGCAAGGTATGACATCTATGGATGATACCTTTGACAATGGTCTCAAGGCTCATGAACAAGCAGTGTTAGACGCTAAGTATGAGGAGATGATGGCTATGGTTAAGAAGAAGGACGGTGTTCTCTACAACGACCTTAGGAGACGTGAACTGCCACTGAATACCAACTGTAAAAGTGTTAGCAACAAGGCTAACTCAGGTTATCTCAAAAGCAGTTCACATAAATAGAATAAGCATTACACATAGATTTATCAAGAGGTCTTACTAAGACCCTTGATACTTGTGTCCACCCTTAGGAGAAAGCACTTGGTGTCGATGTCGGTACTTATGGTAGACTATGGGTTTACTTTGGGTTGACTTAAGTGTTTAGTTCCCTTTTTTTAACGACTACAATCTACCCTATACTAATAACTTTCACATAATGACTAATGTCTTAGGTTAGGCTATTTGTTTTGGACATCAGATAATACATCTGTTTACCTAGAGTATCCTATGTTATCAAGTACTTAGCTGATTATGTCGTTCAAATTTGGTACCATACCTAGGAATTGAGACCCCCAAGGGTCTATTTAATCAACTAATTTCAAAAAAGAGTTAAAGACTTGTTGTTGTTGTTATTGTTGTTCCGACCCTTTTAAACAGAGTGAGAATATTATGGCATTAGAAAGTGCGACCTATATCAATGGATTAGTAACATCTAACCCTACTGCAACCGATGCTTTGGCTCAGGCAGATGACCATTTACGGTTAATCAAAGCGACTATAAAAGCTACCTTTCCTAACATTACTGGAGCAGTAACAGCTACCCATACGTCCTTAAACCAAGATCCAACGACCCTGATAGATAGCAATGGAGCTACAAGAGTAGCAGCTACAACTTCAGGAGCTACAGTAACTGGGAACCTATCGATTTCAGGTAATATATCAGTAACCGGAGATGGCATTGCCTTAGGTACGGATACCTCAGGAAACTATGTTGCCGGTATAACCGGTGGTACTGGAGTGACCGTAGCGAACTCAGGATCTGAGGGTGCAACTCCTACAGTATCTATAGGACAAGCTGTAGCAACTTCCGATACAGTGACTTTTGCTGAAGTCAGATCTACCGGAAACGTGACTGCATACTACTCCGATGAAAGACTGAAAACCGACATAAACCCAATTACAGATGCCGTATCTAAAGTAGAAAACTTAAGAGGCTTTTACTTCAAGCCTAACCAAAAGGCATTAGACCTAGGATACGAAGATAAAGTCGAGGTGGGTGTATCGGCTCAGGATATCGAAAAGGTTCTTCCTGAGATTATCGCAGAGGCTCCTATCGACCCAACATATATGACAGTCCACTATGAGAAAATAGTACCCTTACTTATAGAGGCTATAAAAGAACTCAAGAATGATATAGACCGACTTGAAAGTAAAGGATGCTCTTGTGGCTCTTCAGAGTAGTGGTGCGATATCTGTAGATAACATAAGAACTGAGTTTGGTAGAACTGGTCAATTAGCTTTTAATCAGCTCTATAAAGGTGGTGGTATTGTTCCATCGTCACTGACTGATACAGTTACAGCCGGTAGTACATCGTCCTCTAGTAACAACAGTGGTAGGGGTGGTGTCGATCAACCATTTGCATTTAATACGAATACCTCTTTAGTAAAATACTCCCTATGGTCTGACAATGGAGCTGCTAATGTTCAGACAGCGTCTTGGACTGTAGATAAAACAGCTACCTATAACTTCTCATTCACATACTACTATGGTGGCTTTGGGAACTCCCATACGGCAACCATCGTGTTAGCTAAAAATGGATCTAATGTTGTTAACCAAGGTTTAGCATCGAATGATTCTAGCCAGTCTCATAGTGCTACTGTCTCAGCTCAATCCGGTGACACTATATCAATGTCATTCTCAGGATCTAGCTCAGGTTGGTCATCCAATACATTCTCCTTTGGTGGAGATAGTACTAGCACAAGAGTTGTTACAGTCGGTGTTAACGCCAATGTTCCAACTTCAGGAGCTATAGACTTACAAGACTTTTATTCAGCTACAAACTCTATGTAAGGAACAAGATATGGCTAACTTCCCAATTAGAGACTTAGGCTCCATAGGAGCTATTACAGACATAAGTCCTTACAACTTACCTATTAACGGCTTCTCGGAAGCAATTAATGTACGCTTTGACGAGGGGAAAGTCCGTAGGTCACCAATCTTCAGAGAAATAAAAGGATCACTGGGATTTACCCCTCGTTTTACATACGGCATAGTTCCTAGTACCGGATACGACAGTGTGATTATGATTTCTGATGCTTGGGCGATAAAAGAATATAACTCAGGCACAGTATCGGACAGAAGTGGTTCAATTAGTGGCAGTTCAGATCCACGACCTTTTACTGGAACAACTCTGTCCTCTGTAAACTATATAAATAGAAAAGACCGTGTACCGGTATTCAGAACATCCTCAGGAACTAACTTTGCTGACTTAACAAATTTTCCGGCTAACTATAGATGTACCTCACTAAGATCCTATAATGACTTCTTAGTTGCCCTTAACACAACTGAAGGTTCTAATAACTTCCCTACTAGGGTTAGGTGGTCTAATGTGGCAACTGCAAATGCAGTACCTGACAGTTGGGATGAAACAGATACAACCAAGTCTGCTGGTTTCAATGACCTCGGTGAGATGTTATCAGGTATCGTGGATGGTCTTCCACTAGGTTCAAACTTTATCATATACTCAAGTGACCAAGTTTGGCTTATGGAGTTTGTCGGTGGAACATTCATCTTTAACTTTAGAAAGCTATTTACTGACTGTGGTTTAATTAACCAAAATTGTGTCGTTGAAGTAGACGGCAAACACTACTGCTTTGGTGACTTCGATATTTATGTTCATGATGGAACAACCAAGCAGTCAATCTCAGATGAGAAAGTCAGAAGCTTCGTTTATAACGGCTTGAACAATACAGCCAAGGAAAGGTTCTTTGTTCAACATAACCCAACATTAAATGAGATATACTTCTGCTACCTATCCGGAGATAGCCTCGTTAGCTTTCCAAATGCAACAAGGTGTAACAGAGCAGCAGTATTTAATTATCGAAATAACACTTGGTCTTTCATGGACTTACCTAATGTTTCTTCAGCGACTGTAGCAAACATTAACTCAATTAACACATATGCTACGGCAACGAACTTAACTTATGCCTTAGTCGGTGGAACATACTATGCTCAGGAAGACAGTTATGACAGACATACTTTAATGGTCTGCGAGGATAGCTCCTCAGATGGAATTACCTCAGATAAGTTACTCGCCCTAGATTTATCCGACTTAGGTCGTGTGGCTTTTCAGTTAGATAGTGAATCAGTAAAACCAGCTAAAGTAGAAAGAATAGGAATTGACTTAGATGAGACAAGAACCCCTCTAAGTGGATACAAAGTAATTAAGAGAATTTACCCTCAAGCCTCAACAACTCACTCAGGTGATAAAACCCTGACGATAACTTTCGGAGCCTCGGATATACCGAACTCAACTCCGACTTATGAGGGTTCAACAAGTTTTGATATGTCTACAGACTACAAAATAGATAGTCGAGCTGCCGGAAGGTATCTCAGCTATAAAGTAGAAATATCGGATAACAAGGACTTCGATCTATCAGGTTTTGATGTAGACATCGAGGCAACTGGGTCAAGGTAATGGCAGTTGATGATAAAACCAACGCCACGGTAAACCCTTATATTAGAAGTCAGTTTCCAGTATTTGAAGAAGGCATAAGAAGATACTTACAAGAAGAGCTACAAAGAATTGAAACAGCAATAAGACAGCTTACTCAAGCGTCAACAGTTGTGACAGATACACCTCCTGACAGTCCAGTAAAAGGAATGGTCAGGTATGCCGTATCACCGTGGAACCCTTTATCAAATGGGTTCAGTGGTTTAGTCGTCTACAACGGAACGGCATGGGTGGCTGTTTAATTATGGAAGGAAAATAATATGTGGGGTCAAATAGCCGGTGCTGTCATCGGTGGAGTAATGGCAAACAAAGCTGCTAAGAGAAGTGCCTCAGCTATGGATAGAGCAACTGAAGCTAACATGGCTGGTTTTAACTTAGCCAAGCCATATTTAGAAAAAGGTTACTCAGGTGGATCAGGAGCTTTGGACTATGCCTTAGATAAAGGTGCATATGGTGGTTCGACATACGCTCCTATGACACAAATGTCCAAGGATGCTTATGACTACCTCAATCAATTTGGATTAGGTCAGAAAGGTAATATTCAAAATTTATTAGCTAATAGCCAAGGGTTCGGAACAAACTATGCAAACTTATATGGACAAACTCAACAAGATAAAATCAAGGCTGCATCAGATTATGCTCTCGCTAATTCCCCTAGCCTCATTGACGCTGCTATGCGAGACAGTAAAAGACAACTTGATGAAAATACACTCCGTAATATCGACTTGGCTGCGACTGGTTCAGGAAACACTAACTCCTCTAGAGCTGGGGTTGCAGAAGCGTTGGCTAATAGGGCTTATGATGATCGTCGTGCCGATGTTACTTCTAACATCAACGATCAACTAGCAACTAGATATCTAAATCAGGATGCTACTAACTTTAATAATGCAATGGCAGCTAATAACGCCTTAGCTAATACCTATAAAAATACATACGGCTTTGGAAGAGACATTGCAAACATGGGAGCCTTATCAGGTGGTGCCTTCCAAAAAGATGCCCAACAAAGACTTAACGAAGAAAGAGATGCCTTTGTCAGAGACCGTGACTTTAGAATGAAACAATATGGTGATTTCATGGGTAATATAATGGGTCGCTCTCCAACTTCACAATCAGGCATTCAGCCAAACTTATATGACCCAGCTATGGCTGGTCTTATGGGTGCTGTCCAAGGTGCTGGTATTGGTGGTAAATGGGGTTCGCCTATTGGTCAGACAAATTGGGGTCAAAGTGGTAACGCTCAGAACTGGCATAGTACCGGTGGGGTTAACCCTAATTCCGGATACAATAGTATGGGTAGTTGGGGTACTTAATATAATATGCAACCATACGGCTACTTATCAAACTACAATAATGCCGTAACTCCTTCAATATTAGACCTAGTATTACACAATGAAACTGGTCACTTATCCGAACAAGATAGGTGGAACGCTAATAAATCAAGATCAAGTAAAGGTGCTATTGGTGGCTATCAGTTTATGCCTCAGCATCTTCATGACTTAGGTTATAAGTTACCTTCGTATACAATTCAGGATGTACTCAACCCTAAAAAGGCTAGAAATATAGCCTCAGATTTTATTAAGGGTTACTCAAATCATTATAACTTCGATAACTTAGCTGACACATTGATCGGCTATAACTGGGGAGCGAAAAAAACCAGTGACTGGGTTAAGCGTGGAAGAAACTACGATGAACTACCTGAAGAGACTAAACAATACTTAACAAGGGCGATGACTTACATCAATAAAAACCCTGATCAATTTAAGTTAACCAATATTGAGAAAGCTCCACCTTCTGAAGAAACAAGCAACCTTGATGAGGCTAACATGGTTGATAAATTAAATTTTCAAAAGGAACTAGAAAGAGGAAATGCTATGTATAACTTTAACCCCTATCAAATGAACAAAGCTCAAAGAGCAATTGAGGGTAGCCGTGGTTACAGATCTCCTCGTTGGGAAGACTTCTACTCTGAGGGATATGAGGGATATGCCTCCCCAGTGTTAGAAAACCCTTATGTCAGAGATGGCTATGTAGGTCAATTCGATAATAGAGATGCCAGTGCTTATGATGACGGTACGTTTGCATCCCCCTATACTGGAGCATTAAGTTCTATATCAAACGAAGGTGTATTGCCTAAGGGTATACTAGAACATCCTGAGGCTGATATGTTTTACAACTTAGATGTATCAAGACAAAATAAAGAAGACGTAAATAACAATACTAATAATAACTTTGAATCAGATAACGAATCCCACCTATGGTCTAAGAAGAACGCCATAAAGAAGAATTGGGATAATGAAAACAACGTAACCACTGAAACTACTGGTAATAATAATGTAACCAATATACCTAGTCCAAAGTTAATTAACAGAAGAGACCAACAAGATCTCACTAAAGGCGTTAGATACCCTGAAGATATTGACTTAAATGAAATGCTTATTCGTATCGGAGGAGCCGGTCAGAAAAACGCCCACTTAGGTGGTAACCGTATGCTTTCTGACGCTACAGCTATGTATGGTAATATCATGGACTACAACCGTGGTCAGGCTTTAGCTAAATATAAGACAGACATGGCTAGAGTGAAAGCTACTGCTAAACAAACTAGAGAAGATCAAGATTACTTGGGAACTATCGAACAGTCACTTGGTGATATGGATCGTGCCTTAGCCGGATTAGATGGGGGTGGTGTTACTGGTCTATGGGATGGTAATGTCGGAAGTTGGATAGATTCTATTACTGGCAACCCAAAAGAAACAACAAGGTTATTACTTCAGAAACTAAAAGTTGACGACACTCTACTTCGTATTGCTCAGACTAAGGGTGCAATCTCTAACAAAGAAATGGACTTATTCATGTCTCCAGCACCTAAAGTTGGATTTCATGATGAGGAAGTTTGGAGAAAATGGATTAACCAAAGAAAGAACGCTCTTATGAAAATAAGAAGTAGACTTTTAAACAACCAACAAGTGGTTCCAAATGAAAGGGCGACAACTGGACAAGTAAACTCATTTACTGGTGGTGGTAAGACCTATGTGGTTCACGGACAAAACGTAACCAAATTATGAACTACAAAATAGGGAACAAAACTTACAGCATTCCTGATAACACACCCCAAGCAACAGTCGATAAAATAATAAATACGTTAGCACTACAAGAGAAGTGGAGTGAAGGTGGTAGAGACAATGCCTTTCAATATAGTGCAGACCAAGCTCAGAAACTGTATGGTAAAAGCTTAGAGGCTTTTGGTCGGTTTTCTGGATTTGAAAATGTCGAGAAATATGGAACCGAAATAGCTGAACAGCAAGATAAAGATTTAGCTCAGGGTGGGTATAAGCCTCAATATACTAAATCTTTCATGGACACCCTTGACCAAGACGGTGGTTTAGCAGCTATGGGATGGGTTGGTGAAAAGTTAGCTGAAAACTCAGTATCAGGAGGTACGGCTATAGTCGGTACTGCAGCTACTGCTTTAGCTGCCTTATTCTCTACTCCGGTAGCAGCAGTTTTAGGTACTGGAACACTAATCGGTAGTGCCATGCTAGGAACTGGTGAAGTTGCCTTAGAAACAGAAGAGAAAACCGGATCTTATGATGAAGACATAGCACTCGGTGTTGGTTTAGTAATTGGTTTTCTAGATAAGTTTGGTGCTGGTAAAGTTATACCTAAGGATCAACTAGCCAAAATGACGGTTAAACAAGTTGCGAATGCTCTTCATAAAAAAGGATATGTACAAGCATCTAAAGAGTTAGTTAAGACAACTCTTAAAAGAGGAGCTGTTGAGGGTATTACTGAATCTACTCAAGATGCAGCCTCTATGTTAGCCTCTGCTTATCAGGGTGGCGAATACACCTCAGATGAAGTTAAAAATAGACTTATAGATTCTGCTGTTATCGGTAAAGTCTATGGTTCAGGAGCTAGTTTAGCTGCTGATACTGCTAAGGGTACTGCTAAAGGTATTAATAAGGTATTTAGTGGTGTTAGTGGTGATGGTAAAACGAAACAGACTTCAACTCCTAAAGAAGGAGCTACTGATTTAGCTATATTACTAAAACAAATAGCTGAGGATAATAACTTCGACCTTCAAGACTTAGACAAAATGTCTCAAAATGGAGCAAGGGTTACTGTTGATACTGCTCATAAGCACATCAACAATTATATGAAAAACAGAATAAGTGATTTAAAAACACAGCTTAAAATCACCGATCTAGATGAATTTTCTTTAGTAGAAGATAAGATACTTGCAAATATAGGCTTTGAAGAGGCTAGAAACAAAACTAAGAATATTGTCGGAGTTAAAGAGTTTGAATCAGTTGAAAGATTGGTAGGTCACCTTCGAGAAGGACAAGAACTTATTAAATTTATGAAGATGTCTAACGAGCTTAGTAAACTTCATAATTCAGGATATCAGAAAGGATTATCAAAAATTACTGACAACTTCTCTCCAATTGGTGGGAGTGTTGGTTATGACAAAGGTGCTATCAATACTGAGAAGGTACTACGCCCTATAGCCTCAGGTGGTGCAGCTATAACTACTGGGGGTGCATCTTTACTTGGGCAACTTGGTATTGTCGCTGGGGGTCGTGCCATAGACAAATTAAGAGGTGTTAATAAGTCCGTAGTAGATGACTACATTCAGAAAAACAAAGATGGTACACCGATAAAGACTATTAAAGATCCTAGTATTAGACAACAAGCTATTGACGAACAGAAAAGAATAGAGGCTGAAACATTAGCCGAAGAGCAGAGATTACTCCAAGAAGAAAACGAAAGAATAGAATTAAATAAACAGCTAGACCAAGATAACGCTCCCCCAGCTCCGAACTCCCCTCAATTCACGGTGGAAGATGCCACTGGTTTAAATAAAGATAAAGTTGAACAAGTTTTAACTATATTGGACATGACGGCAACAAACCCAGCTTTAAAAAGAGCTATAGCTAGTTACCGTAACTCTGTACGTCAAGGTGGTAGGGTACAAGGTTTAACTGAGTTAATCAGGGCAATGAACGTAGCTATTACACAGAATAATATAGCTAGAGATAGAGAGCCAAACCAAGCTCTAAATAACTCTTTAAATAACCCTACAAATCAAAATAACCAAGGAACAGCAAATTGGCAAAACAACCCTAACTATCAAAGGGGAATTGCTGACAACCAAGCTCTTGCTGATGAGTTAATCCAAGAAGCTGACAATGACACTAATATGCCTAAAGTGGATAAAGCTAAAGTCATGGCGACTTTATCTACATTAAAAAAGAACTTAGGATCTAACCCAGTAGAAACTGCTCAAAGAGTAATTAAGGATCTTCAGGCTACCCTGAAAGACCCTAACTCAGCTAAATATGTTATCCCATACTTAGAAAGAGTTGTCGGTCAACAAGGTATGAAGACTGATGTTAATGAAGAAACTATTACTGAAACTGATGAGTACATAGAGTTACTAAACCCTTTAACTGCTGCTCCTAAAAGATCTGTTGAAGAAATCGGAAAGATACTTGAGGCACACCAATTAGAAAAGTATGGAAGAAAACTTGATATTGTAAATAATGAAGAAGACTTCAATTTAGTTAAAGATGAACTTTCTAAACAAATTAAATATCAACTAGACAATGATCCCATTGCCGGTGATTGGTATGACCAAGATATTGCAGATACTATAAATACATCTTCTACTGTAATGCCTGAATTAAAAGATCCAAATAATAAAAAATTATTACTTCTTTTAACTGCTCTTACTTCTATTGGTGAAAAACCTATCACTAACTTTAGGCAAGGTGCATCTCTAGCCTTACATTACTTTGAAACTGGTAATATCGGTGAAAAGTCAGTTATTGACGGTAAAGAAAGAATTGTTAACCCAACAACTGGAAAGATTTTAGGTTTTAAAGGAGCCTCTAAGGAACCGGCTTTAAGACTATTAGATCATATGGTTAAAACTATGGGTCTTGAAGGTGCTATGGAGTGGCTACACTCAACCAAAACTAAAAAAGAGATAGATGCTAAAAGAGCAGAAATAGGACTAGGTAAACAAGCTAAGATTTTAGGTGGTATGAATGCATCAGTTCCAGCCGTACAAATATTTGGTCAGAAAGTAGCTCCATTCTACTTAAATCTAAATGGTATGAATGATGTAACTATAGATTTATGGGCAAGTAGAGGCATAAGAAAAATAACTGGTGGACTTTCCAACCCCTTGTATGGGAAATCTAAAAACGCTAGTATCTTAATTGATACGCCAACAGCAGCAGAGTTGCCTACGTTTAAGAGGCTATTTGAGGAGATAGGAAGGCAACTTAATATAACACCTCAATCTGCTCAGGCGTTGCAATGGAAATATGATCAAACTTTATTTAATGACTTAGGTGGGAGATTTCAACATGAACAATTCAGTCAAGGAGCAAAAGCCTTCAAAGAAAAAGATACCGTGGCATATGAGGGAAGACATGGGTCTACTACTGCAAGGGATGTATCAAGCAGAACTATTGCAGCAGAACAGATCGAATCAAAACCCCCCATCCTTCTCACAGAACTCCTCGGAAGAGAAAGTGGAAATGATAGCAGACGTAATCCACCCTCGCCCAGTTCTACTGAAATAAATGAGACATTACCTACTGTTGAAAAAGCTTTTGAGGTAGGTAAAAAAGGCTCACCACACGAGTTTGGAATTTCACCAACTGAGGCTTTAGGAGTAGCGAGTGCTTTAGGATATATCATCCACTTAGCTAAGGATACAAAGACATTAAGAAAACTTTATGGGCAACCCATACCTAATGATGCTGTTTTATCTGGTTTTGTTAAGCATAGATATAATCCGAAAACTGGTAAAGTTGTAGATAAAAGCCTTGTCTTAAGTGGTCGCAAAAGTGATAGAGAGAAACTGAAAAGGCTCACCGGTGACCCTGATGCTATATCTATGAATAGACTGTGGACAAAATTCCATGAGGTAGGTCATGCCCTTGCTAGGCAAGATGTAAAGTTTAGTAGTAGCTCGATAACAGACTTAGGATACGGAAGAGAAAATGCTAAACCAAATATCGTACAAACAGCGACTATAGAGGGTGAGTTAGCCTCTTTATTCAACAATATTATGCAAGGAACAAGAGATGGTCATGGTCGTAAAGGCACTGGAGCTACTATTGCAAAGGAAATAGTAGAACTTCAACTAAGACCTATTTCATATCAAGGCGATAAATCTAAACTTCTTATTCCAAGATATGGCTCATTCGCAGCCAACATACAAACAAAAGTAGCTCTAAAGTATATAGCCAAGAAATACGGAGCAGATAGTCCTCAGTATTTTGAAGCTGAAAATAACCATAAGAAATGGATAAAACAATCTCAAGGATATGAACAATCTACAACCGAATTAGTAGCTGATGCCATTGCAGCGTATATGATTAACCCCCAAGAATTTAAAAGACACGCTCCTAGCACGGCTAAATTTATACAAGATAACTTGAACAATAAACCCTCATCCAAGTTTGTTAAATTCTACGGTCACCCATTGGGTACGATATTGGCTATGTTTTTAACAGCTCTTGCTCTAGGTGAAGACCAAGAGGAAGAAGAAGGTGCTTTATCAATGGGTCAAGGAGCGTTGAGTGCATGACGGCTCAGAGAAAGCAAAGACCTAAGTCTCCATCTAAGACAAGGTTTCCTCAGAAGGCTCCTAAAAGAAATTACTTTAGCACTTTGATGGATACCGAAGAAGGAAGAGCCTTAAGAAAAGAGTGGTCTAATAAACCGAAAAAGAATAGTGGTCGTCCAAGAGGGGTTCCTGACGGCTACAGAAAAGAGCAAATAGAACCCATAAGAGCAAAAAATAAAAAGGAAGCAGAAAGGCTAGTCGAGATTATGGCTGATAAATACAATATCGAAAACGAATATGCAAAAACAGCACTCAAAACTGCCGTTGAAGTTATGACTACAGTGGGAGAAACAAGAGAGCGTTTAAGTGCAGCTCGTTTAGTACTAGATTTTACGAAACAGAAACCAGCATCTAAGAACGAGGTAACAATGCATAAAGCTGAAGAGTTTTTAGCCACGTTAGCTCAGTCTGAAGAAGACGATGGATCGAAAACTACGGATAATCCGTAAACGCCTTAAAGATGAATTTCCTTTTTATTCTAAATCTGCTCTAAAAATAAGAACTAAGTCAGGTGAAATTGCTCCACTTGCCTTAAACCCAGCTCAAGAAATCTTACAAAAAGCTGTTGATGGTCAAAAGTCTACAGAAGGTAAGGTTAGAGTTATCATTCTAAAGGCTAGGCAACAAGGTCTATCAACATATGTTGGTGGATACTTATACTTCTCAGTAAGTCAGAATAAAGCAAGAAAAGCTATGGTGATTACCCACCATGCAGATAGTACAAGAGCCTTATTCGACATGACTAAGAGATTTCATGAGAATTGCCCTGAGATATTAAAACCACATACGAAGTATTCTAGTAGAAGAGAGTTATCTTTTGATGTTTTAGATAGTTCGTTTGTTGTTGCAACTGCTGGTGGTGATTCAGTTGGTAGAGGTGAAACTCTAACACACTGTCATGCCTCGGAGTTAGCCTTTTGGAACAAATCTTCAGCAGAAGATATATGGAACGGTCTAGTTCAAGCAGTTCCTAATGAACCTAATACAGCTATATTCATTGAATCAACAGCTAACGGTGTATCAGGTGTATTCTATGATTTATGGAAAGGTGCAGTAGAGGGTAGAAACGGTTATGTTCCGGTTTTTATTCCTTGGTTTACCGATCCTACTTATAGAGAAACTGTATCTAAGAAATTTAAAAGAACCCCTGAAGAAAGGGAGTTAGCTAAGAAATTTAAGCTCGATAATGAACAACTTATGTTTAGAAGGCGTAAGATTGCTCAAAATGGCATTGATTTATTTAGACAAGAGTATCCGGCAGAGCCTGAAGAGGCTTTCCTGACTACTGGTCGTCCAGTGTTTAACCCTTCACAACTTCAAAAGTTATTACCTTTAACGAAAGATGTAAAAGAAAGACTTGCTTTAGAAGGTGAGGAATGGGTCAACCACTCAAGAGGTGAGTTAACGACTTATTTAAAACACGACAACGGAGAACGGTATGTCATCGGAGCAGATGTTTCTATGGGAATCAGATCCGGAGATTACTCCGTGGCAACAGTTCTCGATAGTAAAAAAAGACAAGTTGCGACATGGAGAGGTCATGTCCACCCTGACTACTTCGCTACAATACTCTTTCAATTGGGAACCTATTACAACGAAGCCTTTATCTGTGTTGAAAATAACTCCCACGGAATATTAACTTGTACTAGGTTAGGAAAAGATCTTGCCTACCCTAATTTTTATACTGAAATACAACATGACAAAATCACTGACCGTGAGACTGTCAAATTAGGTTTTACAACAACAGTAAAAACTAAGCCTCTTATTATTGACCAATTAAGAGCGTCAATGAGAGAGGAAGAGTTAGAACTCAATGACAAAACAACTTTAAGAGAGATGCTTACATATATCGTCACTGAAAGTGGTGCTATGGAGGCTGAACATGGTTGCTTTGATGACTGTGTAATGTCGTTGGCTTTAGCTAATTATGTTCACGAAGGAGCATGGGAACCAGTGGAAAGTAAAGATCAATTTTATGTGGAAATGATTTAATTATGGCAGATAAAAAAGACTACAAAGCAATGGAAGATGGAGACATCATCCGTGTTGTAGAGAATAACATAAGAACAGCAGTAGGTTACTACGACAGTGAGCTTTCACGAGAGCGAAAGAAAGTTACCGAGTACTACAATGCAACTCTTCCAAGACCAGCTCATGACGGAAACTCAAAGTTTGTATCTCAAGATGTATACAATAGTGTTGAGGCATTAAAAGCTGGATTACTGGAGACCTTTTCTGCTGGTAATAACATAGTGAAGTTTGCTCCTCAAAATGCTGACGATGTAGAAACGGCTGAGGTTTGTTCTAAGTATACGGACTATGTCATGTTTAGACAGAATGATGTAAACGCTGTAATGAACTCAGTTATCCACGATGGATTAACAGCAAGAGTTGGTGTAGCGAAGATATTTTGGGATGACCGTGAAGAGATTATTGAAGAGGAATTTACTGATGTAACCCAAGATGAACTCGATATGTTGATTGCTCAAGATGATGTTGAGCTAGGAGAAAGTGAAACAAATGCTGTCGGCTTAATCTCCGGTACTATTCTTGTTACAAGAGATGCAAGTCAGGTGCAGATAGAGGCACTCGCTCCTGAAGAGTTCTTAATTGAGCCACAAGCTAAATCTTTAGATGAAGTTAACTTTGTATGTCATAGAACTAGAAAAACTCTATCTGAGTTAAGGGAAATGGGTTACTCAGAAGACAAGCTGAAAGATATAGGAAGTGACCACGAAGATGTCGAATTAGAAACTGACCCTGAGATATTAGCTCGATTTGAATCTATAGGTGCTAGTAGAGGCTTTGATAGCAAAGGCTACCAAGATCAAGTCCGAGACATTATGGTTCACGAATGCTATGTGAATTTAGATAAAGAAGGAACTGGGATAGCTTATCTTTATAAGGTATGCAAAGCTGGTAATATTCTTTTAGAGTGTACCGAAGTTGATAGAAAGCCTTTTGTTGTCTTTAGTCCAATTCCGATACCTCATTCATTTTATGGATCTAACTTCGCCTCTAAAATCATAGCTACACAAAATGCTAGAACGATTTTAACAAGGTCTATTTTAGACCATGCAGTAGTAACAAATAACCCTAGATACATGGTTGTTAAGGGTGGTCTAACTAACCCAAGAGAATTAATAGATAATAGAGTTGGTGGCTTAGTTAATGTAAGTAGACCTGATGCTATTGCACCGATGCCTCAGTCTCCTCTAAACCCATTTATATTCCAAACTTTACAGATGTTAGATGAGGATAAGGAAGACGCTACTGGAGTATCAAAGTTATCACAAGGTTTAAATAAAGACGCTATAAGCAAACAAAATTCTGCTGCTATGGTAGAGCAATTAGCTACTATGTCTCAGCAAAGGCAAAAGATTATAGCTAGAAACTTTGCTAACCAATTTATGAAACCTCTATTCCATGAAGTTTACAGACTTGTAGTTGAAAATGAGCAATACGATAAGGTAGTGGATATTGCCGGTTCTTTTGTCCAAATCAACCCAAGTGACTGGAAAGAAAAAAGAGATGTCATGGTTGAGCTAAAGTTAGGATATGGAGAACAAGAAAGAGATGCCATGAAGTTTATGCAACTCCATACTTTATTCTCACAAGATCCAAATTTACAACCTATGTATCAACTTCCAAATCGATACAATATGATGAAAGAGGCTCTACAAAAACAAGGAATATTAAATGTCGAGGAGTTCTTAACTCCACCTGAGCAATTACAACCACCTGAACCTTCTCAGCAAGAGCAGATGCAAGTTCAAATGGCTCAGAAACAATTAGAATTACAAGAAAGACAAACTCAGGTTGCAGAAATGAAGACCCAAATGGAAGCTGAGTTAGGCAAGATGAAACTTGAACTGGATAAAATGAAAGCTGAAAGTTCTCATGCCATAGCGTCTGACAACCAAGACCTTAAAGAAGAGCAACTAGCTCATAAGAAGAAGGTTGATGACGCTGAATTAGAGATTGCGAGAAACGCTGACGATGTCAGAGCAATCGCATCACCAACTGGCTAAATCAATAAAGGAGAGATTATGTCACAGAAAGAACAAGACCTAATAGCGTTAGGTGTTGATGCCGACAACCTATTGAAAAATGAAACCTTTAATAAGGTTCTAAATAGAATGGTTGACGGTTCATTCGCTACCTTCACCTCAACTAAGCCTGATGAGAAGGAAAAAAGAGAAAAAGCTTATGATCACTACCGAGCTTTAGTGGACATTATTAGCACCCTCAAACAAGACATCCAAGTTAAGGATGAGATTGAGGCTAAAAACAAAGATTTAAACAGTTCAAAAGAGGAATAAATGGAAACTCAAACACAATCCGAAAATAATACCAAACCGAATTTAGCACCATTGTCTGCTGACGATGCTGCTGATGCTATTCTCTCACGATGGGAAGAGGACGCTGAAAAGCCATCCGAGCCTGAGGCAGAGGATAAACCTGAAGTCGAAACTGAAGAGACTAGTGACGACACTCAGGTAGAGACAGAAGAAAGTGATGAAGTCACTGAAGAACCTGAAGACCCTGAAGAAGAAACTGAAGAAACCGAAGAGGAAGATGATGAAACTGATGAAGAAGATCAAAAAGAAATTCTTGATGATGATGCAGAAGTTGAAGTCATTGTTGACGGTGAAACAGTTCAGGCATCTGTTAAGGATCTTAAGAGACTTTATGGTCAGGAAGCTAGTCTCACTCGTAAGTCTCAAGAAGTGGCAAAACAACGTAAAGATGCTGATGATGCTATTTCTAAGTCTAATGTCGTTCTTCAGAAGATGTTGGAGAACGCTGAGAAAAGGTTTAAGCCTTATAAAGATGTGGATATGCTCGTTGCATCAAAAGCCATGTCAGCAGAAGACTTCGCCCAACTCAGAAAAGAAGCTAAAGAAGCCGAAGAAGACTACAAATTCTTAAATGAAGAGGCTGATGCTTTCTATAAGGAGATCAGTAATCAGAATAATTTAAGAATGCAAGAAGCTGCTAAAGAATGTGTGAGTACATTACAAGCGACTGTTCCTGATTGGAATAATAACTTGTATAACGATATCCGTTCTTATGCCATATCCCAAGGTTTAGCCGAAAATGAGGTTAACCAATATGTTGATCCTAATGTGATCAAGATATTAAATAAAGCTAGACTTTATGATAAGGGTAAAAAAGTAGCGACTGTTAAGAAGAAGAAGGTCAATTCGGTGAAGACCCTTAAAAGTAAAAAGGCTCCTTCTAATGCTAACTCTATGAAATCTCAAAGAATTAAAGAGGCTAGTGTTGCTTTAGCTAAATCTCAATCAAAAGACTTAGATGATATATCTGATGTTCTATTAAAGCGTTGGGAAGCTTAATTTTAACCATCGTAACTAGAAAAGGAAAATAAGATGGCTGTCTATACGTCATATAATCAAATTGGACTGAAGGAAGATGTGTCGGATATTATTTCTAATATCACTCCGGCAGATACTCCATTTACCACTATGATTAAAACCGAAAAATGCTCTGCTAGAGTGTATGAGTATCAAGAAGATACACTTGCTTCAGCAGCAGATAATAAAAAGGTCGAGGGTGCTGCATTCTCTGCCGGAACTCAGTCTCCGACTACAATGAGAACTGGGAATACTCAAATCCTTGCTAAAACCTTTGAAGTATCAGCAACAGCCGATGTTGTCGCTACTTATGGTAGAGCTAAGGAAACTGCTTACCAACTTGGTAAGACACTAAAAGAAATCAAGCGTGACTTAGAATATGCTTATGTAGGACACGACAACGCAGCAGTTACTGGTAACAGTTCTACTGCAAGAGAGATGGCTTCAGCTACTCAGTTGATCTCATCTACTACAGACGCTGGTTCTAACTCTACTGATGCTCTAACTGAGGCTAAATTCTTAGTTGAAGCTCAGGCTTGTTTCACTGCTGGATCTGATCCGAGTGTTTTCATGATCAAACCAGCCGATGCTACAATTGTAGCTGGGTTCACTGGAGCCTCAGGTAGATACAGAAACTTCAATGACGACACAAGAACTCTTGTTAACGTGGTTGACCTTTATGTGTCTCCATTTGGCGAGTACAAGATTGTGCTGAACCGGCACCAATTGACTACTCATGGGTTCCTACTAGACCCAACTATGTTTAGATCTATGGTTCTAAGACCGTTTGCAAGAACTCTCTTAGGAAAGACATCAGACGGTGATACTCATGCCGTGGTAGGTGAATATGGACTTAAGCATATGAACTTTGCCGATAGTGGCATGATCACTGGCTTATCATAAGCCTAACCTAATTGTATAAGGGTAGTGAATTTTGCTCTCCTTATCACTCCCTTATACATACTAACAAAAAGAAGAAGTTATGTGGTTTCGCATTTTTGAATATTACGAAGATATGCACAGACGACCAGTGAAGTATCTAAGTGGCACTCAAAAACCAAAACCTAAAACTAAGAGAAGATATTATTATCCTCATCCGTTTTATAAGGCGAAGACATCCCTTCTTCTTAAATTATCTAGCTTTGTAGGGCGATTTTCTAATTATTTATATAAATCCTATCTAAAGGCTCATGATTCAAAGAAAGAGAGAAAGATTAATGAAATACGATAAAGACCGTCAAGGCAATAAGATCATCAATGTCGATACATCTCTAAAAAGTGATGTCGGTGAATTATTACAAAAGAATACTCAGGAAGTACCTCAGTCATTTCTAGATGACCTAAAACACCAAAGAAACGAAAGCACTAAGAAAAGAGAGGGAAACTTTATGCGAGTTGCCTCTATCCCTACAGTTGTTATCGAGAAGTGGCGTAGAGAGGGTTTTGATATTTACTCCGATAAAAACATCACCGGACAAGAGATTGTCAAAAGACTAAAGAGCGAAAACCTAGACGCTTTCCTAACTACCGATAAGAGGATTTAATGAATTACGGAACTCTAAAAACTCATTTCAATAACTTGTTAAATAGAAGTGACATTACCACAGATTTAACAGAGAAGTTCATTGATATGGGTCAAGGTCGTGTTCAGAGACAGTTAAGAACACCAATGCAAGAAAAGCTACAAACTTACACGATCTCAGGACAAACTGCTTATTTAACCTTACCTATAGATTTTATTGAGACTATAAGCATTCACTACGGTAATAATGAGCTAAGTCGAGTTCCAATGTCTAAATTTAGATCTTTGAATGCCGGTAATTACTCAGGTAACCCAACTAATTATACAAGACAGCAAGAGAAGATTTACCTCTTCCCTCAGCCGTCTTCAGGAACTTTCAATATCTACTACTATGCCGAGTTTGATACGATGTCTAGTGATAGCGATGAGAACACCTTAGCTAAAGTAGCTCCTGATTTATTGATTTACTCAGCTTTAACCTACGCTGCTGATTATTATTTAGATGAAAGAAATGAGTTATTTGAAACTAAATTCAATCAATTCATGCTTGAGGTTCAGGAACAAGCTAATGATCAAGAGACTAATGGTGGCGTTCAGGCAATCCAACCATCCATGACATACACAGATTATCAGGATAGCTACTCAAGTAGTTCAACCACATAAGGAATAAGAATGGCATCAACTTCGTTTTTTAAAACTTCAGGAACTAGTGCAAGTGTTCAGTCTACAATCGGAACGGCAGTTACTGATGCTCAAACGGCTAAGACACAAGCTGAAACAGCAGCTACCTCAGCTCAATCTTCAGCATCGGCAGCTTCTACCTCAGCTAATAACGCCAGTGCCTCAGCTACTACATCGAGTAATAATTTAAGTGCTGCTCAAACTGCTCAAACTGGAGCCGAAACTGCGAAGACTGCTGCTGAAACAGCGTTAGCCTCGGCTACTACTCAAGCTACTAATAGTGGTAACTCAGCTACAGCAAGTGCCTCAAGTGCCACTGCCTCGGCAGCTTCTGCTGTAACGTCATCTAATTATGCTATTAAAGTGGATGCTGTAGTTCCAAGTACATCAGATTATTCTGCTAAAGCTTGGGCGATTAACACCGTTGTTGATTCCTCAGGTGGAGGCTCAAGTAAATCTTGGGCAACAAAGGCAAGTTCCCCTGATGGCACAGAACACTCAGCTAAAACTTATGCAGTAAGTGGCTCAACATTAAATGCCGGATCAGCAAAGAACTGGGCATTAGGTGGTGGTGATAGCTTTGCCACGTCAACAACAATAGGGAATACCGGTGAAAGGTCAGCTAAATACTATGCAGAACAAGCTGCCTCTTCAGCGTCAAGTGCCTCAGGAAGTTTAACAGCGTTTCAAGCTATATATTTAGGGTCAGGTAGCTCAGATCCATCATCAGGGCATACAAGTGGTGACATATTTTTTAATACAAATGTTAACAAACTTAAATACTACAACGGCAGTGCTTGGATTGCTATCGAGGCTGCAACTGGAGTGACCCAAGGACAAGCTCTAGCATTTAGCATCGCATTATAGAAGGAAAATAAGATGGCTCAAAACTTTAGGCAATACAAATTCAGAAACATAGGAACAGCAGCTCAAGATGCTCCTGATGGTTCTAATTTTAGTACGAATGATACTGTGATAGGTTTGCATTTATGTAATGTTCATGCAAATCAAATACAAGCCTCAGTATATGTTACTAATGGTGGGAACAACTACTACATCATTAAAAATGTTAATATACCTAGTGGATCTAGTCTACAAGTTCTAGACGGTGGAGCCAAGATGAATGTCGTGTCAGGTGACCGTTTATACATAATATCGAATACAGCAAGTTCACTGGACGCTTTTGTTTCAGTTGTTCAAGAAATATCAACTTAGGGAACACTAAATGGCATATATAGGGAATAAACCTCGATCTAACTTTACAAGTCTTCTAAAACAAGACTTTAGTAATCAAAGTGGCACAAGTCTTACCCTTTCTCATGCAGTAGCTAATGTTAATGACATTGCATTGTACATAAACAATGTGAGGCAAGAGCCAACAGAAGCCTATTCTGTAAACGGAACAGCAGTTACACTAACTGGTAGTGTCTCAAACTCAGATGATATTTATGTCATATATTTAGCACGAGCAATTCAAACGACTGTTCCTCCAGATGGTAGTGTTTCAACTGCAAAGTTAGCTGATAGTTCTGTAACTAATGCAAAGATAGCAAACACCACTATAGACCTTACATCAAAGGTAACTAATGTATTGCCAGTTGCTAATGGTGGAAGTGGGGTAAGTACAAAAGATGCTTTTTGTTATACTTTCTTAAGTAATGGTAGCACAATGTATATGGACGGTGGAAACTGGGATACTTTCGTAAATAGTGTTACCAATGCTCATGCTTCAACACCTTACTCAAATAATAGTTTTCAGCCAGATGGCATAGGAAGTAACTTTGACGTTGCTACTGGAATATTTACTTGTTCTGTTGCTGGTAGATATTATGTTCATACTCATACAACTTTATATTACCCAAGTTCTGTATCTTCAAGTTATATCGCTTTGGCTTATAGAGCAAGTTCAAGTGATAGTTGGAACTATGGAGTAAGTGGATATTCTTTATACTACAGCAATGATGCAGCATGGTTAAATGGAGAAGTATCTGGAATATTTGATTTAGCTGTAGGCAATCAACTATGTGTTTATGGATATTCTCTTAATGCTGGTTCAACAAGTGTTCAGATGAACAATCATAATTTTATGGGGTATATGATATAATGGCATTAAGTAAGATAAAATCAGCTTCAATAGATTCAGTAGGAACTATAGTATCTTCTAACTTACCTAGTAAATCTATATTACAAGTCGTTACAACTTCACCTACATTAAATGGTGTATCAGTTGCTAACAGTTATGCAGTTCACACAAGTGGAACAACATGGACTAGTTATGTTGCTAATGGTTATTATGTAGATATAACTCCATCGGCTACAAGCAGTAAAATATTAATCCTAGCAAATCACCCATCATATAATAACACATCAGGTCATACTGTATTTTTTGTGTTCAAAAGAAGTATAGATGGTGGCACATATTCAGACCCTACTAACTTTGATTCAAGTCAAACATACGATGCTCAAGGATTTACGAGGGCAAATGTTGGTGGCGATTGGGATTATACCACTTATCAAGGATTAGATTCTCCTAATACAACTTCAGCTATTCGTTATGGTTTACATATGAAAACAAGTAGTGGAACTGGTATTGCTGGTTGGTCAAATTCAAGTTTTGCTAACCATAACATATCAATGATTACAGCTATGGAGATTAAGGGTTAATGAAAAAAGAAGATATTGAATTATTGAAATTAAGAGATGATAGAAATGCTTTATTAAGAGGCTCTGATTGGGTTGTAATTAAAGCATTAGAAAACAGTTCAACTGTAACATCAGCATGGAAAACATATAGACAAGAATTAAGAGATATAACCAAAACATTTAAGTCAATGAGTGATAAAGACTTTAAATTTCCAACAAAACCAACGGAGTAAACTATGCCCTATATAGGCACTGAGCCGGTTCATGGTGAGTACATAAAGCTCGATGCGATAAGCGTTTCGGCAACTACCACCTTCAACTTAACTAAAGGAAGTGCAGCTTTTGCTCCGGCAACTACTGAGCAATGCATTGTTAGCGTGAACGGTGTAATTCAAAACCCTAATACTAGTTTTGGTATAGTAGGGTCTACAATAGTATTTACAGATCCCCTTAATGCCAGTGATGTCATTGACTTCATAGTCGTCATGGGTGGTGATGCTATTAACACTGGAACACCTTCAGAGGGAGCTGTTCAAGCCTCTCACCTATCGAGTAATATATACCGTGATGGTATAAGAGTTAACCCCTCAGCGTTAACGACCAATACCACAATTGCCTCATCAGATAGAGCTTTTGTAGCTGGTGATTTCAGCGTTGGGAACTTCACATTAACAGTAAATGGAGTATTAACAGTTGTCTAAAATATATGTAGATCAAATAGAGCCAAAGACAAGTGGTGGTAATATTAGTATTACTAATGCTAGTTTAGTAACTCCAGATATGCCCATTATTAAATTAAATGCTTCTGGCGATCAAGGAAGTTTAACTGGTAGTACATGGCATAATATAGCATTACAAACTGCTACTATAGATACTCATGGTTTAAAAGACGGAGATGGATTTACTGTAACAGCCGATACTGCTGGTTATTGGGTAATACAAGCCCATTTCAGAATAAACAATTATGGTTCTTGGCGACAAATTGTTCAGCTTACTAAAAATGGTGTTGCTGGTATGCAAATGGAAATAGCAGCTTACTCTGATAGTGGTTCAGAAAACAAATCTAGTATTTTATACAATATGCAACAGTTAGTTGCTGGAGATACAATGACAATAAAATTTTATCATGCAACTAACGGAACATTAACAAGTCATCACGCTAATGATGGTGTGTTTTTAATGGGCTGGAGGTTAAGACCATGAGTGGAATAATACAAGCAACGAATGTTCAAA
>OCZA010000176.1_pt1 | contig 23022 bp, 17 predicted proteins | sample 1539021 | NCBI WGS metagenome assembly OCZA01 (sample SAMEA2619376, study PRJEB22493) | marine metagenome | biome: marine biome (ENVO:00000447); feature: surface water layer (ENVO:00002042); material: "saline water (ENVO:00002010), including plankton (ENVO:xxxxxxxx)" | depth 5 m | reverse complement strand
AATATTGATAATGTTTCGGGAGTTGGTATAGCAGGCTCTCTTATATTTTTATTAACATCAATCTCGATTGGCGCATCAGTGTCTGCTGGTGCTCTAGTATCAAAATCAATTGGTGAAAAAAACATCGAAAAGGCACGATACTATGCTGTTAATTGTACCCTTATATCTGCTGGTCTAACCCTACTCATAGCGTTGTTAGCAATGGTTTACATGAGGGAAATTGTCTACTTATTGGGTGCGAGTGATGATGTAGCAGTTGTAGCTGTAGATTACTTAATTATTATAATGCCCTCGGCAGTCATTTTATCGCTCGCCTTGAGCTCAATTGCTGTGTTGCGTGCACTCGGAGATGCAAAGGGTGCGATGCTTTCAACATTGTCAGGTGCATTCACTCACCTCACACTCGATCCGATTCTTATTTTTAGCTTAAACCTTGGCGTTGAAGGTGCCGCAACGGCTTCCGTCTGTGCGAGATTCGTGATCTTAATCGTTGCCTTGACCAGAATACATGTTAAACACAAGTTGCTTATTAAACCTAAATTCATAATTTTAAAGAAAAATGCACCAGCAATATTAAATATCTCCGTTCCAGCAATTCTTACTAATTGCGCCACACCACTTGGAAACGCCTTTGTTCTCTACTCTATCGCCATTTATGGGAGCAACTACGTAGCTGGATATGCTGTAATCTCAAAGATCATTCCCATGTGTTTTGCTTTTATTTTTTCACTTTCAGGCGCTGTTGGACCAATACTTGGACAGAATTATGGAGCAAATCAATATCAAAGAATAAAACGAGCAATGCTTGATGCACAGTTGGTGAATTTATTGTTTTGTATCATCATGTCCTTTGTCTTATTTCTATGTGCTCCTCTATTAATAAATTCATTTAATTTGTATGGGCAAGCTTCTGATATTGTGAATCTTTTTTGCAAATATTTGGCAATTACCTTCGTATTTAATGGAATGCTCTTTTTATCTAACGCTGCGTTGAATAACCTTGGTTCCCCAAAGTTATCAAGCGCTCTCAATATTGGTAAAGCGACGCTTGGAACGATACCATTTGTGATAATTGGAGGATCAATTTATGGAGCGAGCGGTGTCTTAATTGGTCAAGCCATAGGTGCAGCTTTATTTGGAGTAATCGGCCTTATTTTCGCAAAGAAACTTATATATGGCCTTTTAGCTGAAGAGAAACTTCAGCCTGCAATAAAAATCGATAATCATTAAGTTGTTTTAAAAAAATTAATCGCAACACCGGCGAGTTCAATTGCCGCATCATCCTGACTGTAATGACCTGAATTTGAAATTGTCACGTGGTTAAGGTTACGTGCGCCAGGTATTTCAGTTTGAAATCTTGCTATCACTGGAGGCTCATTCTTGTAAACCTTGAAATTCAGAAAGGTTGCACAAGGACCTTTTGTTGGAAGTGATGATTCCGAGAACGCTGTTAAAAAAGGTTTATTAAACGTCCCAAGCACTTTCCATGCTGCCTTGTTGGCAGGTATCGCGGGATTATCAGGGATCATAGGCACTAACTTTGGGAATTCGCGAGCACCTTGCTTGAATGATTCATCAGGAAATGGAGCTGCGTAAGCTCTGTACTCCTCATTTGAACACTCATTTAACCAAAACTGCATTACCGCTCCAGGGTCAAATTCTTCGTAGGCATCACAATGCTTAACCCAATAAAAGAAGCCGGGACGATCTCCCTCTGCTTCGACTGCATTTTTGGTGACTTGCTCAATATCCAGCACCGGCGTGGCATCCAAGAGACGATGCAACAAGGCTGCTTTGCTCATTGGAACACCCTTGGCATCACCAAAACCGGTATTTGTCGCTAGAACTCGAGCAAATCGGTCTGGATCATTTGCTAAGCAACGGAGTGCAATTGGGCCACCCCAATCTTGAGCAATTAAATTAATGCTCTGCAAATCAAGACTTTTTATGAAACTTTCTAGCCAAAGCACATGTCTAGCAAACGTATAGTCTGAGCGCTTTGTTGGCTTATCAGATCGGCCAAAACCAACCATATCCGGGACTACCACACGAAATCCTGCTGTTGCAAGAGGCTCTATCATTTTTCTGTATGAGTAACTCCAGTTTGGTTGACCATGCATACAAAGTACTAGCTCACCATCGATGGGGCCTTCATCAAGATAATGCATTCTGAGACTTCCGCCATCATTATCATCGATTTCTAGGTAATTTGGTGAAAAAGAAAAGTCGACAAGATCTATAAATCTCTCGTCTGGAGTGCGAACTACTCTCATTGGTTACCTTAGTTTAAGACATAATCTCATGTAAAAATTACTGACACTTATAATTTCATCAATCAACTACATGTTTTCGATAATAGCGTCACCAAACTGAGAGCAGGACATTAGCGTCGCATTATCCATAAGGCGATCAAAATCATAAGTCACCTTCTTCTCTGCAATTGCTCCCTCGATTCCCTTAACTACAAGATCCGCTGCATCATTCCATCCCAAATGTCGCAACATCATTTCGGCAGATAGAATTAGTGATCCAGGATTCACTTTATCTTGCCCAGCGTATTTTGGTGCTGTTCCATGCGTCGCTTCAAAAATAGCTACCTCATCGGAGAGGTTGGCTCCAGGAGCGATGCCAATGCCACCAACTTGAGCCGCTAAAGCGTCAGAAATATAATCACCATTAAGATTAAGAGTGGCGATGACATCATACTCAGATGGCCGAAGGATAATTTGTTGAAGCATTGCATCCGCAATTACATCCTTAATGACTATTTCTTTATTGGTATTCGGATTTGTAAATACATGCCAAGGACCCCCATCTAATGGCTTTGCACCGAATGTTTCCTTGGCAACTTCATAACCCCAATCACAGAAGGCTCCCTCAGTAAATTTCATAATATTACCTTTATGAACCAACGTAACAGATGATTTGTCTTGATCAACTGCATATTGAATGGCTTTAGTCACCAAACGCTTTGTGCCTTGCTCAGAAACCGGTTTTATCCCAATACCACAATTTGAATCAAATCTTATTTTTTTAACACTCATCTCATCCTGAAGGAATTTAATTACTTGATTTGCGCCTTCTGTGCCAGCTTTCCATTCAATACCAGCATAGATATCTTCGGAGTTCTCTCTGAAAATACACATATCAACTTTGTGCGGCTCCTTTACAGGAGACGGAACCCCAGAAAACCATCTCACTGGTCTTTGGCATACAAATAAATCTAGTTCTTGCCTAAGTGCAACGTTCAGAGATCGAAAACCTCCACCGACTGGTGTTGTAAGGGGTCCTTTAATAGAAACAGCAAATTCTTTTACTGCGTCGAGCGTTTCTGATGGGAACCAATCACCCTCATATAATTCGGCCGCTTTCTCACCACAATATACCTCCATCCAGGATATTTTCTTATTTTGGGAATATGCTTTCTCAACAGCAGCATCGATTACTTTTATCATTACTGGAGATATATCAACGCCAATTCCATCTCCTTCAATAAAGGGTATGATAGGATCGTCCGGAACGTTTAGCGATAAGTCTTGATTTACCGTTATTTTTGATCCGAATTCTGGAATTTTTACATGCTTATAGCTCATAGATTGCTCCGATTTGAAAATATTGAGATAGAGGTTTTGAGAGACTTTGCTCGATCAAAGGTTATTATTTTATCACATTAAACATAAATTTATGACAGAAAATACATGCGAAAATTCAATTTAATAGCGCTAAATAAACCCTTTCGGGTCTTAAGTCAGTTCACAGACAAAGATAACCGTCCTACACTGAGTGAATATGTTGAAGAAAAACATTTTTATCCCACTGGGCGCTTAGACTACGACAGTGAAGGTTTGCTTCTTTTAACCTGTGATGGACATATTCAGTCAGCGTTTAGTCATCCCGAAAATAAAATTAATAAATATTATTGGGTTCAAGTTGAAGGAGACATAACTGAAGAAAATTGTGAAAGATTAATGAGTGGTGTCAATCTAAGTGATGGTTTTGCATCTGCTGTTAAATGTTGCAGGATTGAAGACCCTGATATTTGGCAAAGAAATCCATCAATTCGAACTCGAAAAAATATTCCAACCTCTTGGATTGAGATTATCATTAGCGAAGGCAGAAATAGACAAGTTAGAAGAATGACTGCAAATTTAGGTTTTCCGACATTACGATTAATTCGATATCGAATAGGTCCCATTTCGCTTTCGACTCTCCAGCCCGGCGAATCAAGACGTGGAATAATAACGAAAAAGGAAGTTAGAAATGCATCTTAGAAACCATCTGACGGTAGCAACAATTGTAGAGCGCGGTGGGAAATTCTTATGTGTTTGGGAAGAACCTTCGACTAAATTAGTATTTAATCAACCTGCAGGGCATGTAGAACCAGGTGAAAATGTTATTGACGCTGCCGTGAGAGAAACTCTCGAGGAGACAGGGGTTGCTGTCAAACTTGATAGCTTTCTTGGTTTCTATAAAAGTATTTCTGATACATCTCCAGTTGCTTATTATAGGCTAGTGTTTGTTGGAAAATTCATCAAAACGATACCAAACTTTAAAATTGATCCTGATATAAAAAAAGTTGAATGGCTTACCCTCTCAGAAATTAATGATCCTAAAAATACTCCGAGAAGCCCGATGACGAGAAAATCATTCAATGACTACAGGATGAAACCTAATTATCCATTAACAATATTTACAGATGAATGAACAATGAAAAATAAACGAAAGGTTATCGTTGGTATGTCCGGTGGAGTGGACTCATCGGTAGCAGCTCTAATTCTTAAAAATCAAGGTTACGCAGTCGAAGGACTGTTCATGAAAAACTGGGATGAAGATGATGACACAGACTATTGCACAGCAAAAGAGGATTTAAAAGATGCAAAAAATGTATGTGATAAAATTGGAATCAAACTAAATACGGCAAATTTTGCCCCTGAATATTGGGATAATGTGTTCGAGGAGTTTCTCTCTGAGTTTGATCGTGGTCGAACACCAAATCCTGATATTCTTTGTAATAGAGAAATCAAGTTCAAAGTATTTAGAGATTATGCTCAATCATTAGGAGCTGAGTTAGTAGCCACGGGACATTACGCACAATTGTCTAACGAACGAGGCATACCAAAATTATTGAAGGGTCTTGATGAAAATAAAGATCAGTCTTACTTCCTGAATGCCGTGCCTAGTAAAGCATTTGAAAATGTTTTGTTTCCCCTTGGCAAGTTAATGAAATCAGAGGTGAGAGAAATTGCAGAAAAAAATGATCTCAAAACGTTTAACAAAAAAGATAGCACAGGGATCTGCTTCATTGGAGAGCGGCGTTTTGCCGATTTTCTAGGTCAATATAAAAGCAAAAAACCAGGTAATATCACTGATGAAAACGGTAGGATTTTAGGGGTGCATGAGGGACTTATGTTTTTTACTATTGGACAAAGGCAAGGCATAAAAATTGGAGGCATTAAAGATTCTGATGAATCTCCATGGTATGTCCTTGATAAAAACCTTGATACAAACGAACTGATTATCGGCCAAGGGAATAGCAATCCAAAGTTATATACAAAACTACTTTTTGCGACAGACATTAATTGGATAAACGAGAGTCTACGATCGATCGATGGATTTAAATGTCATGCAAAAATTCGTTATCGGCAAAATGATCAAAAATGCACTATTCAAAAAGTAGATAATGAGTACGAGGTATTGTTTGAAGTCCCGCAAAGGGCAGTTGCGCCTGGACAGTCAGTAGTTTTTTATAGTGGTGATGAATGTCTTGGCGGCGGTGTCATTGACAGAGTTGCGAAATAATTACGCACAAATTACACCTTGATAATCTGAATTTTCTTTTCTTATAAGATATAATAACGGTTTAAAACAGCGCGCTAATAATATGAGTGATAAGTCGTTTTCAAAACTGTCCGCTATCTCTCCAATTGATGGGAGATACAGCAAGAAAACTCAACTATATAAGAATATTTTCAGTGAATATGGACTCATCAGGTATAGGGTTCTAATTGAAATCAAATGGTTAAAAAGCCTATGTGGAAATCCCTCTATAACGGAAGCTGAATCTCTATCAACCAGAGCAAATTTAGCGTTAGAGAAAATTATAGATTCGTTTTCCTTAGAAGATGCGCTAGAAATAAAAAACATAGAGGAAACCACCAACCACGATGTTAAAGCAGTTGAATACTTCCTTCACAAGATATTTAAAAATGACACTGAACTATCTAAGCTAATTCCATTTATCCACTTTTGCTGCACCTCGGAAGACATAAATAATCTTGCTCATGGCTTAATGCTTCATGACGCTCGAGAGGACATTTTACGAGCTGAAATCAAAACAATAATTTCAGATCTAAAATCAATTAGTAGTCAATATGCAAATATTCCAATGCTCTCAAGAACCCATGGTCAAGCCGCAACTCCCACTACTCTGGGTAAAGAAATGGCAAATTTTGCTTTCAGAGTATCACAACAATATGATCGACTCGGGTCCATCAAAATTTTGGGCAAAATAAATGGTGCGGTAGGTAATTATAATGCTCACTTAATCTCATATCCTGATGTTGATTGGCCTGACCACTGTCACAAGTTTGTTTCACAAATTGGGCTCAATGCTAATCCTTATACGACTCAAATCGAGCCACACGACTATATGGCTGAGTATTTTAATGCTTTGTCTCTGCTGAATACGATTCTAATCGATCTATGCAGAGATATTTGGGGCTACATCTCTATCGGTTATTTCAAGCAAAAAATGGTAAAGGGAGAGATTGGTTCATCGACTATGCCACATAAAGTGAATCCGATTGATTTTGAAAATGCGGAGGGAAATTTTGGGCTTTCAAATAGCTTACTAATTCACTTTGCAACCAAATTACCAATTTCCAGATGGCAACGAGATCTAACTGACTCGACCGTATTGAGAAATATGGGTGCCGCACTGGCCTACTCTTCAATTGGTTATCAATCGCTAACTAAGGGTCTTAGCAAACTAGAGATTGATACCACCAAGTTAGAGGATGACTTGGATTGCAGCTATGAAGTACTCGCAGAAGCTATACAGACTGTGATGCGGAAATATAAAATTGATAATCCATATGAAAAACTCAAAGAGTTAACCCGAGGGACCAAATTGACCAAGAACTCAATGACTAAATTTATTGAAAATCTTAATATACCCTCGCATGAAAAACATAACTTGAAAAAACTTACACCGAATTCTTATCTTGGGAATGCTGAAAAAAAAGCATCTGATATTACAAATTTATAAATATAGTCATCGGAAGGCCTTGTTAATGATATACATTAGATATGCTAACTGGCTCCAAGATATGAAGATGATCAAACATATCCGAAGGACTGTATTCGTCAATGAACAGAGCGTTCCCGAAGAAATCGATTTTGATGGATTGGATGGCTCATCAACGCACTGGCTTGCATTCGATGATTCTAATATTCCAATCGGAACAGCAAGGATGCAAAAAGATGGTCATTTCGGCCGGATGGCTGTTTTAAAACATTACAGAAATAATGGCGTTGGAAAAAAAATTTTTGAATCTGCTTTAACTTACGCTGTTGAGAAAAAATTTCCGAAAGTCTGGCTACACTCCCAAATAACTGCAGTTGGTTTTTATAAAAAGTTTGGATTTACTGAAGTCGGCGACGTATTTCTTGATGCCGGGATTGAACACATGTTAATGACTAAAGAACTTTTTGAGTTACAAAAGCTGAGAACTTGAGACAATTACACCGTTATTATCAGAATACACAAATGCTCCTGATTGGAATTTCACACCTCCAAACTCAATATCATGGCCAAATTCACCCAAACCTCTTTTTTCCGATTTTTTTGGATGTGCTCCTAACGCCTTGATACCAATTTGCATCTTCGCGAGCTCATCAACATCTCTCACCATTCCATTAATCAAAATTCCTGCCCAATTATTATGACACGCCAGCAACGCTAAATTATCTCCAAGATATGCACAAGCATTGCTTGCACCGCCATTAACAACCAAAACTTTCCCAGTACCATCGTCTCCAAGCAGTCGCCTTAGCAATGAATTATCTTCTGGGCACTTAACCGTTACAATTTCGCCGCAAAATTTATCTACTGCTCCAAAGTTTTTAAAATTAATCTGAAGGATCTGGATCTTGTCTGAATACTCATCACAAAAATCTGGCACAGACTTCATTCTGATGCTTCCTTTGCTTTAACTTCTTGTCTAAATGAATGGAGAAGGGGTTCTGTATATCCATTGGGTTGTGTAATGCCATCAAAAATAAGGGACGCTGCAGCTCTGAAAGCACTATTTGTCAAAGAATCATCACTCAGCAATCGATACTTAGGATCTCCTGCATTTTGCTCATCTACAATCCTCGCCATTCTCTCCATAGATTCTTGAATTAATTTTTCTGAGCAAACACCATGTGCAATCCAATTCGTAAGAATTTGGCTAGATATTCGTAGAGTTGCCCTGTCCTCCATAAGACCAATATTATTTATATCAGGAACCTTAGAACAACCAATTCCCTGATCAATCCACTTCACAACATAACCTAGTATTCCCTGAATATTATTATCAACCTCGCGTTGTATCTCTATTTTTGTTAGTGTTTTTGGATCAAACAAAGGAAGCATTAGCATATCATCTATGTAATCCTCATCTTTCTTCATTAACTTTTTTTGTTGATCGCAAACAGAAACTTCATGGTAGTGAAGCGCATGCAACGAGGCTGCTGTGGGCGATGGAACCCATGCGCATGAAGCTCCAGACTCAGGATGGTTGATCTTCTCACGCATCATATCAGCCATTAAATCAGGTTTGGCCCACATCCCCTTCCCTATCTGTGCTTTGTTATGGAATCCGGTCTTCAATCCTACATTAACATTATTTTTTTCATAGGCATGAAGCCAAAGCATTTCCTTAAATTGATCTTTTGGAGGCACTGGTCCCTTAGACATATTGGTATGAATTTCATCTCCAGTTCTATCTAAAAAACCGGTATTAATGAAAACGATACGATTTTGAACCGCTCTCACACATTCATATAAATTAACAGAGGTCCGCTTTTCTTCATCCATCAAACCTACTTTTATTGTGCCTAACTTTAAGCCCAATAAGCGCTCACATTCACTGAATAATTCATCTGTAAATTTGACCTCTTCGGGCCCGTGCATTTTTGGTTTTACAATATAAATACTGCCTGTTTTTGAGTTGCGCTGAGAAACTTTCAGATCATGCAGGGATATTAATGACGTTATTACCGCATCCAATATTCCCTCGTGGATTTCAGAGCCATCAGATAATAGAATTGACTCATTAGTCATCAAATGACCTACGTTACGAATAAACATTAAACTTCGTGAGGGAACAACCAATACTGACCCATCCAATGTCCTGAATTCTCTATCTGACTTGAGTTTCCTTGTAAAGGACGAATCATTACGAATAATTTCAGATGTCAAAGATCCAGTAATTAAACCAAACCAATTTTTATAAGACAGCAACTTATCTTCTGCATCCACTGCGGAAACTGAATCCTCACAGTCAAGAATTGTTGATATAGCTGATTCAAGCATTATATCCTTTACACCCGCTAAATCCGTGCTTCCAACATTAGATTTAAAATCTACTTTAATTTCTATCTTTAAATTATTGTTTTCTAATAGAATTGAAGTTGGATTTTCTTTGTCTCCGAGATAACCTAAAAGCTTTTCCGGCTGCTTTAGCTTATAAGACTTATTATTTTTATCGATACACAATAAGCCCTCAGACAATGAAATTTGATACTGAAAGACCTTTTTATGAGATATACCGTCAATTGGGAAACTTTTATCTAAGAAATCTCTCCCATAATTAATGACACATTCACCTCGTTTTGCGTTATAACCAGGACCTTTCTCTAAGCCAGGTGATTCTGGGATGACATCATTACCATAGAGTGCGTCATAAAGGCTCCCCCATCTGGCGTTCACTGCATTTATCGCAAACCGAGCATTCATAATAGGCACCACTAATTGAGGGCCAGCCTTCTTACTGACTTCATCGTCAACATTTTCAGAACTTATTGTAAAATCTGGCCCAACAGCCTTCAAATATCCTATTTCCTCCAAAAAAGCTCTATATTCAAAAAAATTACCATTTGCTTTATTATTTTCATGCCAATCATCCAGCAAACCTTGAATCCGATCTCGCTCAACAAGTAAATCTTTATTTTTTGGAGTTAGCTTGTAAATAAGATTACTAAAGCCGCTCCAAAATTCTAAATTATTAAATTTAAGCGGCGGTAAAACTTCTGTATTTATAAACTCAAATAGTGTGGCATCCACTTTCAGATTAGCAATTTCAATTCTACTATTCATTTACCGATACTCCGTCAGTAATAAATTTATTCAACATTATCATCAGAAATACTTTTGATTAATTGGCGCATCCACTTATGACCCGGATCGTTTTGAAGAAGCGGACTCCAAAGCATTTTTAACTGCATTTTAGGGATATGAAAGGGAGGCTCTAATACAGAAAAGCTTTTATTATCCTGGACCTGCATTGCTGCTTTTGAAGGAAGCGTGACAATTAAATTTTCCTGTCCGCCCAATATTAAAGCTGCTTGATAATGTCGAGTAAATATGGAAATGTTTCTTTTCTTCCCAATTTTTTCAAGTGCATCATCTACCCACCCAAGTTTTTGAAATGTATCGGGACTAACACCAACTCCAACACCCATTCCTGTTTTACTGACCCATACATGTTTAGCCTTTAAATAAGTATCAAGGTTCCATAGTTTCCGAATAGGATTTTTTGAATTTACAACACACGAAAAACCATCATTCCAAAGCAAAGATTGATGAAATGATAGTGGTAGATTATCAAAACGGTTTATAACAAGATCAACTTTTCCTCTTTCAACATCTGGAAAGCTAACATCACTCGGTGTCATTATGTCTAACCTTATTGATGGTGCTTTTTTCGAAAGCTCAGTCAACAACACTGGTATCAGCGTAGTTTCACCATAATCGCTTGCCATAATACGAAATATCCTATTTGAACTCTTCGGATCAAAGCTTGACTTGGGTAATATCACCTGCTCAGAGGCATTTATCACAGATCTGATGAGCGGCTGTAATTCTTTCGCTCTCTCTGTCGGAGTCATGCCATCACTAGTTCTGACTAAAATTGGGTCTGAAAAAAGTTCTCTGATTCGTTTAAGACCATTGGACATGGCCGGTTGACTAATGCCGAGTTCCTCTGCAGCACGTGTTACATTTTTTTCTCGAAGAAGCACATCAAGATACACAAGAAGGTTTAAATCGACATTAGCAATATTCATATAATAAATACTCGAGATATAAATTATAATCTGGAATTATGACTAGATCATACATAAACTTCGCGGCTTTGCAAAATATGAGAGGGTAGAAAATGCTGGAACAAGAGGGATTAAATTCGATTCAAAATAATATTAACAAACATGGTTCATCGTGGAACTCTATCAATCCAGAGTCAGTTCGGAGGTTAAGATTACAAAACAGATTCCAAACAGGTATCGAAATCGCAAAGTACACCTCTGAAATCATGAGGAGGGACATGAGCGCATACGATAATGATCCATCACTTTTTACACAATCCCTCGGTTGCTGGCATGGGTTCATTGGCCAACAGAAAATGATTTCAGTAAAAAAACATTTTGGCGATACGTCTGGGAAGTACTTATACCTCTCGGGTTGGATGATAGCAGCTATGAGATCAGAGTTCGGCCCTTTACCTGATCAATCGATGCATGAGAAGACATCCGTGCCAGCCCTAATAGAAGAGCTTTATACTTTTTTAAGACAAGCGGACGCAAGAGAACTCGGAGATTTGTTCACAAAATTAGATAATGCGAATGATAACGATAGATCCCGGATTCAAAAGGAAATTGAAAATTTCAAAACTCATGTGGTCCCAATAATCGCAGATATTGATGCTGGGTTCGGAAATGCAGAAGCTACATATTTGCTGGCAAAAAGAATGATAGAGGCTGGAGCATGCTGCATTCAGATTGAAAATCAAGTTTCCGATGAAAAGCAATGCGGACACCAAGATGGAAAAGTAACTGTACCTCATGCTGATTTTCTCGCAAAAATAAATGCCATAAGATATGCATTCTTAGAACTTGGGGTAGAGGAAGGTATCATTGTTGCAAGAACAGACTCGCTCGGAGCGGGTTTAACAAAACAGCTTGCTGTTAGTAATGAGCCTGGTGATTTAGGTGATCAATATAATTCATTTCTCGATTGTGATGAGGTCGACTTGTCAACGATCCAGAGCAATGATGTGGTTATCTATCAGAACGGGCGTCTTGTGAAACCTAAGAGATTACCAAGTAATCTGTTTCAATTTAAGAAAGGTTCGGGCGAAGACAGATGCGTTCTTGATTGCATAACTAGTCTACAAAACGGTGCAGATCTAATATGGATCGAAACAGAGAAACCTCATATTAATCAAATAGGATCGATGGTAAGGAGGATTAGAGAGGTAGTTCCAGATGCAAAAGTTGTTTACAACAATAGCCCATCCTTTAACTGGACACTCAACTTCAGACAACAAGTTTTTGACTCATGGGACTCTGAAGGAAAAGATCTTTCAAACTACAATCGTGAGGGTCTAATGGATGCCAAGTTCGATGAATCTGAACTTGCAATTGAAGCAGATGAGCGAATACGAACATTTCAATCAGATGCGTCAAGAGAAGCTGGGATCTTTCATCATCTCATTACTTTGCCAACATATCATACTGCTGCATTGTCAACTGATAATCTTGCAAAGCTGTATTTTGGCGATCAAGGCATGCTTGGATATGTGGGTCAGGTTCAGAGAAATGAGATAAGACAAGGTATTGCCTGCGTAAAGCATCAAAATATGGCAGGATCAGATATGGGTGATGAACATAAAGAATATTTCTCAGGATCTGCTGCTTTAAAGGCTTCAGGTAAAGACAATACAATGAACCAATTTTAGTGATATGCAACTGGTTGTAAGATCATAGGATGTCTTGTTATTCATTGACGTTAATCTCCTCGCCCAGTATGATTCGCGGTCTCATATATGAGCGTTTGAGTTGATAGATCGGGGATTAGCGCAGTCTGGTAGCGCGCCTGCTTTGGGAGCAGGATGTCGGGGGTTCAAATCCCTCATCCCCGACCAATTTTAGGTTTCATTCAGTTGCGCCCGTAGCTCAGTTGGATAGAGCATCTGCCTTCTAAGCAGAGGGTCGCAGGTTCGAATCCTGCCGGGCGCGCCATATCGAGATTTGCTTTGAAATGGTGGACGTAGCTCAGTTGGTAGAGCCCCGGATTGTGATTCCGGTGGTCGCGGGTTCAATCCCCGTCGTCCACCCCATTCATTTACCAACTACTTAGACTTTTTTATACGTAATCATTTTTGATAAGATAAAGATCCTAAATCCAGGAGTTTAAAATGTCTCCCTCATTAGATTTAAATTTTGTCAGAGATCAATTTCCCGCTTTTTCAGAACCTTCATTAAATGATTTTGCGCACTTTGAAAATGCAGGAGGTTCGTTTCCCTGCAAACAATGTGTTGACGCTCTCACAAAATTTTATCGGACAACAAAGGTTCAGCCCTACTATGGATTTGCACCCTCGTTAGAAGCTGGAGATTTAATGAGCTCTGCTCGAGTTCGATTATCTGAATGGCTAAACGTGACTCCAGATGAGGTTCACTTTAGTACATCTACGTCGCAAAATAGTTATGTAATATATAATGCTTTTCGCGAATATCTATCGTCCGGTGATGAAATAGTTGTTACAAATCAAGACCACGAAGCTAACATCGGAGTATGGACTCGTCTTGAAACTGCTGGAATCATAGTAAAAACCTGGGAGGTTAATAAGGATACTGCAGAGCTAGAGATCGAGAATTTAGATGCAGTTTTGACCGACAAAACAAAATTTGTAGCTTTTACGCATTGCTCTAATATTGTTGGGAGTATAAATCCTGTGAAGGAATGGATTAAAAAAATCCATTCAGCCGGAGCACTTGCAATAGTTGATGGCGTCTCGTATGCAGGTCATGGTTTTCCAAATATTGGTGATATTGATGCGGATATATATTTCTTCTCTATGTATAAAGTTTATGGTCCACATCTGGGAATCATGTACATAAAGCAAGCGCTAAATGAAAAGCTGCCCTCTCAAGGTCACTTTTTTAATGCTAAAGTTCCAACCAGTCGATTTACGCCATCTGGCCCTGATCATGCTCAGATAGCAGCAATAAATGGTGTCATAGATTATTTTGATTTAGTCCATGCTCATCACTTCGCACAATTTAGTAAAACAGTTAAGACCAATGATATAAGCAAATTGTTTCAAGATGCGGAGAAAATAAATTTAGAACCTTTGTTAGATTTTCTCTCTCAGAGCACATCAATTAAACTTATTGGTAAAAATACAACATCAATGCGTGCCCCTACCGTGTCGTTCATCTCGTCAAAGATCACTCCCGAACATATATCTAAGGAGCTTGCTAAGAAGAAAATTGGAATTGCAAATGGCAATTGTTACGCATATAGACTAATGAAGGCTATCGGAATTGAGCCAGATAGTGGCGTCGCTCGAATCTCATTCGTACATTACACAAGTTCTGATGAAATTGAAAAATTAATACTCGCTTTAGATAAAATCATATAAAAGCCAAGATTAATTGTTTACTTGAAATTATCCTCGATTAAAATAACGACCACTCACACACGCGCTCAAATTATAAGGAAACAAAATGTCTGCAATAGTTCTTGATGGTAAAGCTCTGTCTAAAAAGTCAGAAAGTGACTTAACAGAAAGAGTGAAGAAAATCAAAAGTATCAATAATGAAAGAGCGCCAATTCTAGCTACGATTCTTGTTGGAGACGACCCTGCATCAGCAACTTATGTCAAAATGAAACAGAACGCATGCAAACGAATTGGAATGGAATCAATTGCAATTGAGATGCCTTCGACCACCTCAACACGAGAACTACTGACCAAAATTGATGAGTTAAATATCAATAAGGATTGTCACGGCATTCTTCTTCAACATCCTGTGCCATCTCAAATAGACGAGCGTAGATGTTTTGATCATATCGCGATTGAAAAGGATGTAGATGGAGTGACTTGTCACGGTTTTGGAAGAATGGTAATGCAGCTAGAAGCTTACGGTTCGGCTACACCACAAGGAATTATGCGAATGCTGGAGAATTATCAAATTGACCCAGCAGGAAAATATGCCGTAGTTGTAGGACGAAGTGCAATACTAGGAAAACCTATGTCGGCAATGCTTTTAAATGCAAATGCGACTGTAACAATCTGCCACTCCAAGACCATTAATTTAGATAAAATTATAAAACAAGCCGATATTTTAGTAGGCGCAGTGGGACGACCTGAGTTTATTAAATCTGACTGGATTAAATCGGGCGCAGTGGTTATTGATGCTGGATATCATCCAGGAGGCTATGGAGATATAGAAGCCAGTAATTTAAGTGATATTGCTTCAGCATTTACTCCAGTGCCAGGAGGAGTCGGACCGATGACCATCAATACTTTGATTCAACAAACAGTTATTTCTGCTGAAAAGAGCTTACTTCAGAACAAAAAGTAAGTTAAATGCCAAACTCTGAGACATGCTCAGATAAACGCTGATGGAGCGATTTCACTATCTCGGCATACTCAGGCTCTCCAGACACATTATAGGTTTCCTCTGGATCTAGGTTGTGATCGTAAAGCATCCGCTCTAAAACACCGCCGCGCTTATCTCTCCATTCCGTATATGAGTACTGATCAGTTTTAATAATCTCAGCAATCGCCCATCTTGGGAAAACAGCACTTTTGCCCTGTGAAGATGGATTTTTAAGCTGTGCCGCAAAACTTTCTCCATCAAGTTGATCTAATTTTTTAAGTTTTGTCAGCTCACTAATTGTTGGAAAGATATCAACAAATTCAACAAGACCATGAGATTTACCTGATTTAGATGTTCCATTCAAATGATCAGGCGTTCTGACTATAAGAGGGGTTCTTGTAGCAAGATCAAAAGGAGAATGTTTTGCCCATAAACCGTGCTCGCCAAGACTCCAACCATGGTCACCCAAGATAAAAACAATGGTGTTCTCAGTCAAATTTAAACTATCTAGCCTGCCAAGAAGCATTCCAATCTGAGCATCTATATAACTTACGCAAGCATAGTAGCCATGAATTAACTGTCTTGCTACATCGTCAGGCACAGGCAAAGGATTCTCAGGTATTCCATCAAACTTCCTTAATTCACCAAATGCATGTTTTGCTTTTGGTGGAGCTTTTGTTGGTTGCTCTGCGTTGTCTGGCAGGTGAATCTTCGAATGATCGTAAAGATCCCAATACTTTTGGGGGGCATTAAAGGGCAAATGTGGCTTTACAAATCCTACCGCGAGAAAGAACGGATCTTGCTTTTTAGACAAGACACCAAGTCGATTCAGAGCCTCTACTGTTGTCTTGCCATCAAAGTAAGAATTATCGTTTACTTCAGCTTTTTCAAAAGGTGGACCAGTTCTATTTTTCTTAAAAAAACTTATATTTTCATCCAGTAAATAGTTCCTATGCCCCATCCCATGTTCTACTTTTGGTTTCCATGGTGGGACACTCCAATCATCTGAAGAGTCGTCACTAAAATGCATTATCTTACCAATGCTGTGTGTTAAATAATCATTTGATTTTAGCATCCCGAAGATTGTTTCAGCCTCTGGAGCGTCTTTATCAGCCCTCGCTTGATAGGTTCTGAACCTTACCTGATTTGGCCTAATACCTGTCATCATACTTGCTCGTGACGCACCGCATACTGGGACATTAACGTAAGCGTTAGTAAAAATTGTTGCATGTTTAGAAAATTTATCAATATGAGGCGTTTTGACAACTGGGTGGTCGTAAATACCCAATTCAGGACGCAAGTCATCAACCATTATAAAAAGTATATTGGGAGGTTTTGAGTTGTCAGCTAGACATATAGATGAAAGCAATATCAAGTTCAATGATATCGCTCCCATAGCTATCTTATTAAACATGGCGATATTTAATTAGCGTAATTTTCCGGCCCTTTTTAACCTTGCAGCTCGCCGAATATCTCTTTGCATGAAGTTCCTTAAATCTGACTCAGTTCCATCTCGCAGCCATTCCTCAGGATACTCTGCGGCCTTTGATCGATTTTTTTCTCTAAAAACAGCTCCATGACTGAATTTCTCGGTATATGGAACTGAGAATCCCGATGTAGATTGAGATAACCTTGCAAATAATTTTTGCCGGAGATCAGCAACAACTCCAAGATAAGATGGATCATGAATTAAATTGTTCATCTCTTTGGGATCATCCTTGATTGCATATAATTCTTCAGTATCCCAGAGCCCATGATAAGTTATAAATTTGTAGTCATCAGTTCTCAGTGCAAACGTGGTAGGAGTGCTAGGATAATTAAATTCCCAATAGTACTCATACATGAGATCTTTTCGCCAATCACCGATCTGCTCTCCTTTACCTAAAGCATAAAAACTTGCTCCAGCAAAATGATCAGGTGACTCTAACCCTGCTATATCAAGCATTGTTGGTGCAATATCAATATTAGCCGTAATCTCAGGGACAATATGATTTTTTCGCAAATCACCACCCCAAGCTAAAAGAGGTACCCGCATTGACTCTTCATATGCATTTCTTTTGTCGATAAGACCGTGCTCACCAAACATAAAACCATTATCTCCCATCAACATAACAATAGTATCTTCAGCATGCCCATTTTCTTCTAGCCACTCAAAAATTCTTCCAATTCCGTCATCAACAGCTGATAGTGCTCTGTGATAGCTCATTTTATAAGCCTGGACGTCGAGGGAACTATGATATGGAAAATCAACACCATGCCAGCTATTTCGCTGATTTTTAACCCACATTGGCTTACCCTTATAATTTTCTTCAGTATCGGCTTGACTGTCAGGTATTGGGATCGTTCTATCAGAGTATTGATCTCTATGACGTTCAGCCGGTGCAAAATTTGCGTGGACCGCTTTATGAGATAAATATACAAAGAAAGGCTTGTTACTGGAGGATTTATGTTCATCAAGCCAGGACAGAGTATAGTCAGTGAGTTCATCTGTGATGTAACCCGTTTGTGGAACAGATTCACCATTTACATTCAACATATGCGAATTACCGTCGGGTCTTGTTGGATAATAGTTCCCTTGGCCCGCAAAACTAACCCAATGATCAAAGCCTGGCTGAGGATCGTCTAACTTTCTACCTGCGGATGCCGCCTCACCCATATGCCACTTACCAACAAAGGCGGTTTTATAACCTGACTCCTGAAGGTATTGCGGAAAGAAGATGGTTCCCTCTTTTGGCGGACTGTTATTATCAACCACTCCATGCTCGTGCATATATTGCCCGGTAAGTATAGTAGCTCTACTTGGCGAACATAATGCAGTCGTAACGAAGGCATTTTCAAAATGAACTCCCTCTTTTGCTAGTCGATCCATATGGGGAGTATCAATTACTGGATTCATAAATCCTAATTCATCATACCTTTGATCATCTGTAAGAATGTAAATAACATTTAATCTATTATCGGGCTCCGAAACTATCTCTGTCTTTTGATTATCACAAGAAATCAAAAACGATAATAACGCTACCATGCTGATGTTTTTAATATGACGAACTGTTTTCCCTTCCATTTTTCTTCACCCTTTTGTTATTACTGCGGATATATCTCAATTTACGATCAGTTTGGCAGATTTCAAATCAGATTGTCTCGAAGACGGTCCTATCATCAGGGTATAACTGCCCTGCTCCACCGTCCATTCCATATCACGATTGTAATACGCGAGCATATCTGGCTCCACCAAAAATTCAATAGTTGCTGACTCACCAGATTCTAAATAAATCCTTTTAAAACCTTTTAGTTCCTTAACTGGTCTTGTTATTTGACTAAAATCATCTCTGATATATAACTGAACAATTTCGGCGCCACCATACTTGCCAGTATTCGTAAGTTTCACCGAAATACTTGTGGACTCATCTGACTTTATTTGTTTTTTTGATAACTTTGGGGCTTCATATTCATAAGTGGAATAACTCAAGCCAAAACCAAATTCGAACAGATTTTTTGTTGGTGTATCGACAAATTTATGCCTGTAAGCCGATGGCTTGTGATCATAAATTGCTTGAAGATGTCCTACACTATATGGAATTGTTATTGGTAATTTTCCACTTGGATTTATTTGTCCCATTATGATGTCTGCCAGCGCCTCGCCACCTTTTGCTCCTGGCTCCCACGCCTCAATAATCACATCTATGTTTTCAACCAACCACGGTTCGGCAATCGGACGGCCATTTACAAGAATCACCACAATAGGTTTGCCCATCATTTTGGCCGCTTGAATCATTTCTAACTGACGTCCAAATAATCCGAGAGAGGATCGGGCTACATTTTCTCCCGTTGTTTTCCCTTTCCTGTCATATCTCAAAGGATTTTCACCTACCGCTATAACGATCACATCCTGATCAGAGATACTCTCAACTACCCTGTTTATCTTTTCAGTAGTAATATCATTGACCTGACTGCCTACATCGACAAAATCTAATTCAATTCCTTCTACGGCCTCAAGTCCTTCTCTAATCGTCGTGATATTCTCATCAGGCTGCCGCATAACCCAATCACCAAGTATCGAATGATTATCAGCGTTAGGGCCGGTAAGCATAATCTTAATTCCCGGCTTTAAAGGCAATACATCGCCCTTGTTTTTTAAAAGCACGATTGACTCACGTGCAATATCCAAGGAAGTTTGTTGATGCTCGGCCGTATGGATCGAACCTTTACTAACCTCTTTATCAACAATTGATTTCTCAAACAGTCCCAACCGAAACTTTGCTGTTAGGATTGGTCTTACTGAATCATCTATTCTTCTCTCGCTTATCCGACCTTCTTTAACTAACTCTAAAACATACGGAGCAAAATTTGGACCATGCATATTCATGTCCATTCCTGCATCCACTGTCTGATAAACTGCCTCCTTTGGATTCTCAGCAACTTTGTGAAATGTATGCAGTCGGCTGACATCCATCCAGTCACTCACAACGAATCCGTCAAAATTCCAGTCCTCTCTCAAAACTTCCGTTAAAAGAAATTTACTTCCATGCGCAGGCTCTCCGTTAATCTCATTATGAGCTGCCATAAATGTAAAAACACCTGCTTCAATAGCTCTCTCAAATGGGGGGAAAAAGTCTTCATACAAAGTTCTCATGGAGACATCCATTGGTGACAAATTTATCCCCGTTAACGGCTCACCGCCAGCTGCCCAGTGTTTTGCGTTCGCTACTACAGTATTTTTAGATGTAAAATCACCCTGCTGAAGACCCTGAATCATTGCCACACCCATTTCACCCACCAAATGCGTATCTTCTCCAAAGGTTTCGCCAACTCGGCCCCATCTTGGATCTCTCGCAAGATCAATATTTGGCGCAAAGGTCCAATGACTTCCAGTTGCTCTCATTTCAATTGCTGTTTGGATACTCGCTTTCTCGACAAGATCTATATTCCATGAGGACGCCATTGCAAGTGGTGCTGGATAGACTGTCGTACCGCGAACCATGGCATTTCCATGAATTGCGTCTATTCCAATAATCAAAGGTATTCCGAGACGACTTTCTTGAGCATGTTTTTGTAAGGTATTCGCTTCCTCGACGTCTAACACATGTAAAAAGGAGCCAACTAATCCAGACTTAATAGCATCTGGAATTTGAGACGAATGTAGATTGGGATAAAACCCGCTCGCATCGCTCTTCTTCAATTCCTCAATCGAGAGAAATTTCTCTGATCTTTTCAAATGGTTTATACCCACAAATTGAACCATTTGGCCGACTTTTTCTTCAATTGTCATTCTTCCCAATAAGTCCTCAACCCTCTCATCGATTCCAAGAGTCGAATTCTTATAACGCGGCAAAATATCTTTTTTTAGATCTGTATTTTGTTGATCACAAGAGCTGATTAGAAAAGTTAAAAAAAAGAAAGGTATAGTTATTAAAACTTTTTTATTTATTCTCATGAAAAATCCTTCGTCATTCTAGATAAATGATAATTATTCAGGTCAAGGTGATTACTAATTCATTACTTTCTGATAAATCAATATCAAGTATTTCTTTCTTGGAATGAGAGATCGAAGCCAAATATCGACCTTTGAAACCCCTAAATTTTAAATACCCATTATCATCAGTAGATACAATTGTTTTAGTCATCCATCTTTTGTTTATAAGTTCATACCAAACCAGTCCATTAGGCTTAAATTGTAGATCTTTGTCAATTAATGCTGCCTCAGGTTTTGGTACATTGTTTTTAGCGTATTCAAACGGTGTCCATGTAATCAAACCTGTCATTTTTGGTTGACTAAAAATTGCCGTCATAAAATCCTCCGTGTACTGAGCCTGAAGATCACGATTTGAGGTTTCAAAATCAAACTCAGTGACTTGAAGTTCAGGCCCGAGACTAGAAAAATCATTAGCAATGCGGATAATTTCTTCTGGTGGAGTTGGATTGAAACCTTTTGGAATATGCGACTGAAAACCAATACCATCTATTGGAACCCCAGAATCTAATAAACCCTTAATGTATCGAAAGTATCTCTTACGATGTCTTACGTTATTTTTTGTCAAAATACTGTAATCATTGATATATCTTTTAACGTTAGGATTCATATCTTTGACAAGCTGAAACCATTCTTTGACAACATCTTTGCCTAAAATTCTCATGTACTCATCATGATTTACAGCCTCATTTAAAACATCCCACTCTGTAACTGGATAGTTAAAACTATTGACCATAAATTTGATGTGCTCGCGGATCGCTGAGCCAAGCCCCTCTTGATCAGAGCGAAGTCTCTCAATTGACTTGGGAGCTCGTCTAAATTCTGGCCACACCAAACAATGCCCCCTGACAGGAATTTTTTTTTGTTTGCACCAGTCTAAAAAGGGTTCAGTAAATTTTGCATTATTTTTGTAATGTTTCCATTTTAAAGAATTCTCAGGTGTTAATTTATGGAATAAAACTTCGCAAAAATCATGATAAAGTCCTCTAACCTCTTCTGAAAACTTTTTATCGTAAAGACGCGCAAGTTTAGGCGCAGCTCCAAATCCAAAATGATGCCTATACAGTGATAAATCAACCTTAAGATTTTTAATTGGCTTTTTTGCAGAATCAATAATTCTTACTTTAAAATCGTCTTTACGATGTTTCTCGATCCGTTTGTAAGCCTCTGTTCGCCAGCCCGCACTATCACTCATTCCTCTATATGATTTTGGCTCTGCTGCTAAACCAACAGTTGGAACAACAGGTAAAATTTTCAAAAACTGACGTCTATCGAACTTCATAAAATATTAAACGTTTTAAATTTTAAATTGATGTACTTATTTAATGAATTTTCTGGCCCAATAAAACAATTCGGAAAGTGCGTATGATTTGGTGAACATGGATAGAATTGTGGCTCCATACAAATCGCCTGATAACTTTTAAACGGCCCGCCCAGATGTTGGCCAGTATATAACTGAAGCCCCGGGTAATTTGTTTCTAATCGCAACATCAAGTCACGCGCACTGTTTTGAAGTATGACAACAGATTCGTTGTTTAAAACATAATTGAAATCAGCACCACCCGCTAGTTTTATTCTAGGATCATCACTCGAAACAAGTTTCGAAACCAATTTTTCCTGCCGCAGATCTAGAGATGTATTGATAATAGACGCAAAAGTCCCATCAGTAGTAAAGTCAGGATTAAATCTCGTAATTTCTTCCGAACCAATTTGAATAAAGTGCCCATAGATATTATTAACAGACTGTTCAAGGTTAAAGTAACTATGATTAGTTACACTAACCGGTGTTTCTTTAGTAGATTCGGCAGTATAACTTACTCGTAGACTTCGATTTGCTTCCCAACTATAAGTTACGGTTACGAGTAGGTCTCCGGGAAATCCTTGATCTCCATCGGGTGAGA
>OCZA010000175.1_pt1 | contig 23114 bp, 18 predicted proteins | sample 1539021 | NCBI WGS metagenome assembly OCZA01 (sample SAMEA2619376, study PRJEB22493) | marine metagenome | biome: marine biome (ENVO:00000447); feature: surface water layer (ENVO:00002042); material: "saline water (ENVO:00002010), including plankton (ENVO:xxxxxxxx)" | depth 5 m | reverse complement strand
TCTCGAATTCAGTTCTTTTTTCATCCATGATTTTCTGTTGATGCGCTGGAATTGCAGCTTTTTTCAACAAACCTATCTTTTGAAGATGATCTTCTATTGCCCAGCCTATCTCTGCTACAAGCGACGGCATGAAACGCCCACCAGACTTAAAATATCCACCTTGCGGATCAAAAATAGCCTTTAATTCCTCAACAAGAAATGTACAATCACCGCCTTTTCTAAACACTGCTGAAATTACTCGTGTCAGCGCAGAAATCCATTGATATTGATCCATATTCTTCGAATTTAGAAAGATTTCAAATGGTCTTCTCAATTCATGATCGCTGCCTTCATTTAATATGATGTCATTGATGGTTAAATACATAGCATGATCTGACAGAGGAGTTTTAATTTTGTAAGTGCTACCTGAAAGTGTCTCGGGCCTAGAGACTTTTTCATGCATTTGAATAATATTACTATCAGCTTCAGTTATCGGTTCTGCCTTAGCATCATCGGAGACTACTTTGTATCCGACAATTTTCTTATCTATTTTTTTACTCATCTTTCTTGCCATTCTCGAATTCAGTTCTTTTTTCATCCATGATTTTCTGTTGATGCGCTGGAATTGCAGCTTTTTTCAACAAACCTATCTTTTGAAGATGATCTTCTATTGCCCAGCCTATCTCTGCTACAAGCGACGGCATGAAACGCCCACCAGACTTAAAATATCCACCTTGCGGATCAAAAATAGCCTTTAATTCCTCAACAAGAAATGTACAATCACCGCCTTTTCTAAACACTGCTGAAATTACTCGTGTCAGCGCAGAAATCCATTGATATTGATCCATATTCTTCGAATTTAGAAAGATTTCAAATGGTCTTCTCAATTCATGATCGCTGCCTTCATTTAATATGATGTCATTGATGGTTAAATACATAGCATGATCTGACAGAGGAGTTTTAATTTTGTAAGTGCTACCTGAAAGTGTCTCGGGCCTAGAGACTTTTTCATGCATTTGAATAATATTACTATCAGCTTCAGTTATCGGTTCTGCCTTAGCATCATCGGAGACTACTTTGTATCCGACAATTTTCTTATCTATTTTTTTACTATCAGAATTTCCCATAGTACCCTTCTTTCAGAGCATCAAATAAATTAGCCGCTGTATGAGTCTCTCCATCATACTCAACCTCTTCATTTCCTTTGAATTCCACTGTAGATCCGTCATCTAAGGTAAAGCTATAGGTCGTGTTCTCAAGATCGCTCTCTTTTACAAGCACACCTTGAAAGGCTTCTGGATTAAACCGAAAAGTTGTACACCCTTTTAAGCCTTTTTCAGCCGCATAAAGATAGATGTCCTTGAATTGCTCATAGTCACAATCAGTTGGAACATTTATTGTTTTTGAAATTGATGAATCTACCCATTTCTGCGCAGCAGCTTGAATATCAACATGTGCTTTAGGAGTTATATTTTCAGAGCTAACAAAATAATCAGGCAAGATTTCATTTTGATCGGTGCTGAAAGGCATTGCTTGAGGATTAACCAGCTCACGGTAAGAGAGTAACTCATAGGAGAAAACATCAACTTTTTCTTTTGTTTTCTTTCCCTCTCTAATAACGTTTCTAGAGTAGTGGTGCGCGAAACTGGGTTCTATACCATTACTAACATTATTTGCGAGTGACAGTGAGATAGTCCCAGTTGGTGCAATCGATGAATGATGACTAAATCTGCAGCCTTCTTTAATAATGGCCTCAACAAGTTCGGGATCTTCCTCTGCAATTTTTTCCATATATCTGCTGTATTTTGCTAATAAAACTTTTCCTTTGACGGTATCTCCAGCTTTGTATCCATCAGTTGCTAATCTGGGTTGCTTGAATAGTAGTTCTGTTGTGACCTTGAAATCATCGTCCATTACTGGCGCTGGTCCTTTTTCCCTGGCTAACTCTAATCCTGTCGCTAGACCAGAAACCGCCATATCTTTTGACACTCTTTCTGTGAATTCTAGAGACTCTGGATCACCATACTTCATTCTCAGCATTGTTATTGTAGAGCCAAGACCTAGGAAGCCCATTCCATGCCGTCTCTTGTACTCTATTTCACTTCTCTGGCCATCTAATGGCAAGCCATTAATTTCTACAACATTATCAAGCATTCTGGTGAATACGTTTACGACCTCTTTATATTCATCCCAATCAAAGTAAGCTTCCTCAGTAAATGGCTTTCTGACAAACTTCGTTAAATTTACAGAGCCAAGGAGGCAACTTCCGTAGGGCGGCAGAGGCTGCTCACCGCAAGGGTTGGTGGCTCTTATATCTTCACAAAACCAATTATTATTTTTCTTATTCACCTCATCAATAAGAATAAATCCAGGTTCTGCATAGTCATAGGTTGATGACATTATGGCATTCCATAGTTTTTGAGCTTTAATCGATTCATAAATCCTACACGCAACCAGTCCATTCTCATTAGTCGTGTATCCATCTGAAGTTGGGAATTGCTTCCAAACAATGTTATCTCCAGACAAATCGAGACCACCTTCGATTTCCTTTTGGCTGACAGGAAATGTTAAATCCCAGTCACCATCTTTTTTTACGGCATCAATAAATTCTTCAGTGATAAGCAGAGACAGATTAAATTGTCTTAATCTTCCATCCTCTCTCTTCGCTTTAACAAAATCAAAGACATCGGGATGGCTAACATCAAATGTCGCCATTTGCGCTCCTCTTCGTCCTCCTGCAGAGGAGACTGTAAAACACATTTTGTCATATATATCCATGAAGGAGAGCGGTCCTGATGTGTATGCGCCCGCTCCTGCGACATAAGCACCTTTGGGTCTAAGCGTAGAGAATTCATAACCAATTCCACATCCTGCTTTAAGCGTTAGACCTGCTTCTAAGTTTTTCTCCAGAATTCCAGACATTGAATCAGGAACTATCCCAGAAACAGTACAGTTTATGGTGGATGTGGCAGGCTTATATTTTTGAGCTCCTGCATTTGAAATAATTCTTCCGGCTGGAATAGCTCCATGTTGTAAGGCCCAAAGAAACTTTTCCTGCCAAATCTCTCTGACCTCCTCTTCTTCAACATCTGACAGAGCTTTCGCTACCCGCTTGTACGTTGCATTTACATCTAAGTCCACTGGATTGGATTCTTCGTCTTTCAACCTATATTTTTTATCCCAAATATCCAAGGATGCTTCTTGCATAGGTATGATCTTTTCATCAGTCGGATTTACAGACTTTAATTTTGGTGCACTCATCTTTTTCCCTTCGCGTTGGTTTCAGTAGCGGCTCATTACGCCTACAAATTATTAGCTTAAGTCCAGATCTTAAGAAATTAGTGTCGAAAAATATTTCACTCGAATTCCCTAGTTTATCCTACATCCTGTGTTGCGCAAGCATTAATACACTATATATAGTGTATTTTTTTATTTTTATTTTGATTTCAAGTTGAAAAAAACTGGAAAAGTTGTGGATAAAAGGCGCAACATAATGAATCTATTGATATTTAGCTTTTCGACTCACACTACAAAACTGGTCATACAAAAATACCGTACTTGTTTCTATGTAGAAAAAATTTGTTTAATTGTCTTAAATCTTTGAATGCCGTAAAATTTTGGTGCTTGTTTTGGCATGTCTTTGGGTTTTAGTGGGGTCTAGCAATGGATATTTTTGATTTCTCCGAAGGTCGTGAGGGTTACTATGGTGACTTTGGTGGTGTGTTTTTGCCCGAAATTCTCCATGGGACGATAGAGGAACTCTTGCAGTGTTTTCGAGACTGCAAGAATGATCCTAATTTTTGGACTGAATATGAGTCAATGTTGAAAAGCTATTCGGGTAGACCCACACCGATAACCTATCTTGAAAATCTTTCAAAACATCTCGGCGGAGCCCAAATCTATGTCAAACGTGATGACTTGAATCATACCGGATCCCATAAGGTTAACAACGTAATTGGGCAAGGGCTTTTGTGTAAAAGATTGGGCAAAAAGCGGGTCATTGCAGAGACTGGAGCAGGTCAGCATGGATTTGCAACAGCAACGATGGCTGCGAAATTTGGTTTTGATTGTCGAATATACATGGGAGCGGTTGACGTCGCTAGGCAGCGTCCGAACGTTTTTTGGATGGAAAATTTAGGAGCTGAGGTTATATCGGTTACAGATGGACAACAAACGCTTAAGGATGCTGTTAATGAATGTATGCGCGATTGGGTCACTAACATGGCAGATACTCACTATATTTTAGGCACTGCTTGTGGTCCACACCCATTCCCTGAAATGGTTAGCTGGTTTCAATCAATCATTGGGAAAGAGGCACGCAAGCAAATGTTAGAACAGACTGGGCGACTGCCTGACAAGGTATACGCATGCGTAGGCGGGGGATCAAATGCCATGGGAATCTTCCAGGGTTTTATGGATGATGAGAGGGTCGAACTCATAGGCTGTGAAGCTGGAGGTAAGGGAATTGGATCGTATATGCATTCAGCTCGTCTCGCGTATGATGATGCGAAGGTTGGAGTTGCTCAAGGTTACAAGACATATTTCCTTCAAAATGAGGATGGTAATATGAATGAAACTCACTCTGTTGCGGCTGGGCTGGATTATATTGGTATAAATCCAATTTTTTCTCACCTTTGGGAGCAGGGAAAAGTTCGTTTCGAAGCTGCTACAGATGAGGAAGTAAAAGACGCTCTCAAACTTGTTATGAAAACTGAAGGACTTATTCCCGCACTGGAGACAACTCATGGTTTCGTAACAGCAATCAAAGAAGCTCCGTCTTTAAGCAAAGATAAGGTTATTTTAATAAATCAATCGGGTAGGGGAGATAAGGACATTTTTACAATTGCTGATGCATTGGATGACTCTAAATGGAAAAGTTTTATAACTGGTAAAGCTCGCGACTATGATTTGGAAAAAAACTGATGGGCATAAAGACTTTTATTGAGCAAAAGTTGGATCATAAAGATATTCTAGTTATGGGTCATGTGGTCTGCGGTTATCCTAGCTTTGACGATAATATTTCTGCTTTAGAGATTATGGAGGATTGCGGGGTTGATTTAGTTGAATTGCAATTTCCATTTTCTGAACCAAGCGCAGACGGTCCGTTGTTTGTCAAAGCCAATGAAATGTCTATTAAATCCGGTACTACAGTGGATAAGTGCTTTGATTTCATGTCAAAAGTAACAAGCCAATTTTCATTTAAAGTCTTAATGATGGGCTATTTCAATACTGTTTTCCAAATGGGTGAGCGAGAGTTTCTCCAGCGATTAAAGTTCTCTGGTGGAGACGGATACATTATACCCGACCTTCCAATTGAAGAGGCTGTTAACTTACATTCGATGTCAAAGGAATTTGATTTGGATCCCATTATTTTAATGACTCAGACGACTAGTGAAGAGAGATTAAAAAAACTTGGAAGGTCTTGCAGTGGAATGGTTTATGCGGTCGCAAGAAAAGGTGTAACTGGCTCTAAAACAATAATGGACGATAGTATCGAATCACTTATCAATAGATGCAGGAAATATACTGATGTCCCGTTGGGAGTTGGTTTTGGTATCAGTAACAGGGCAGACTTAGATTTCCTGAGAGGTAAAGCAGATGTTGCAATTATTGGAACTGCTGCATTAAAAGCGTGGGAAGATTCAAAACAGGCAGGGTACCGACAATTCTTTGAGTCGTTGCAATTAAGCTAGTTTTTTATCTGATCTAATCTCCAATCATTTATTACCTCTTCAATGATGGTATCTAAGTCAGGGGCGGGGCTAGCAGTGATGGAGCTGATGTTCAGTAGGTAAGCGCCATCCCTCCCCATTATTGGCCCTATCCAACCAGGCATTTTTTGTAGCTTCCCTTCATCCAAAAGAGCTTTTAATTTAGATGCAAAACCATATCCAAACTTTCTGACTAAACTCGAATTAGATGGTAGATAAGGGTCTAGATTTCCTGAGAAATGCTGTGGTGATATCTCTTCTTCAGAATTAATTACTTTTAATTTTTGTTCTGCCTGCAAGTAGGCGTTAGTTTTAGATGAGTTGCTTGGGAATATGAGATACAAAAATTCGAATATTATATCTCCCTCATATTTATGGCTATTGTTTTGATAAAAAAGAGCTAGCTCTTTGCGACTAGGAGTTTTCTTGTTACTGACCGCTGATAGTATTCCAGTTAGCTTTGAATGCTCTTCCAAAATCTCCTCATTGATCGGTTCGTTTAAATTTAAATTCAGTTTTTCACTCAGATCCAAAATAGTTTGCTTATTCACTTCGTCCATCTCAGGAGTCAATTTATAGTCATATTCATCAGCTTGTTCCCGAGTGTCTTGTAAAAATATAAAAGAGATTGAAATAACTGATACTGAGAATAGTGTTAGAAAAAAATATTTTCTTTTTAATTTTTCCACAAATTAAGCGCCCAGATTCTGAATTTTCGATTATTGTCGAAAAATTTTTATCCACTGTCCTACCGTTGGCTCACCGGTAGGGTAGTGGCCATTTATTATTCTTAGGGTATCAATATCTCTTTTATTCAAACCCTCTGTACTTGCAATTTCCTCATAAGTTTTCGCAGATTCTACTTTCAAATATTTCATCACTTTTGGTTTTTGGCCAGCTATTTCGGCAGAGGATATTGGTCTAAATGTATTGATAGATTCTTTTAATAGTTCGTCAGTTTTAATGAAGTTGTTGGAATCTTCAACCTCTCCACTAAAGAGAAATGCGTTTAACTTGTAATAAACTACCGCTATTCTAATTCTGTCGCCTTTCTCGTTTTTTAATATCCCTGTGAAGCCTTTAAGACCAGATGGCGTAATCACTTCTCCATCTTCAAGCATTGGTACATTAAGATAGTTATATAAATACTCCTCAGGACTTTGAATCGTTCGACGAAAAGTAGTCATTATTAGTTTGGCAGATTCATCCTCTGATGACCCGGTGACAGTTGATTTGCTTTTGTCTTCAAGGTATGTCCAATCCGCTGGGAAATCAATTCGAACTCTAATATCCATATTAGAGTATCTTTCAGGAGGCGATACTTTAGCTAAAAAGTTCTCGCCCCAAACTAAACCATCAGTGAGCTTTCTGTAGTTTTCGGCGCCATCTCCTCGAGACCTGTCAGATTTAAGTTGATTAGCTTTAATAACCACTGTTCGCAATCGAGAATCATTTCTGGGATGGGATGAAAAGACACCATGATATGTTGGTCTTGTGACTCCGCGAGAGGTTGCTTGTTTTTTTTGGAGGGATTCGTAATCTTTCATGATTGAGAGCATGGATATCATTTCGGCTGGTTCATATCCAAGTTTTGCCATGTACTCTGCGCCGGCTTCATCTGCCTCAAGCTCATTTTTTCTTCCTCGCCCTTTTATCAACGAGTTTGCATAAGCCATACTTGCTTCATAAACCTCTGAGCTTCCTGACAGTACACCTGCAATTGTGGATAGGATTTTTGCCCCTGTCGCCTTTTCTTCTTGTCCAAGCACATGCTCTCGAGTTATGTGTCCAACTTCGTGAGCAATTACGGAAACCAGTTGAGCCTCATTACTTACGTAATTCAGAAGCCCTCTGTTGACATAGATATAATTATCCCTGGTGGCAAACGCATTTAAGTCTGGCGAATCGAGAAGGGTAAAAATAAACTTTTGATCAGGCATTTCAGATACTGCAACGATCTCTTCGCCGAGTCTTCGAATATATTCTTGTAAGATTTTATCATCATATATTTGGGTGCTCTCTAACGTCTTATTATATATCTCCTCTCCCGTGACCTTGGATTGCACATTGAACGAGATCAAGGCTAGAGTTATGTATAAAAGTAAATGTGTGTAGCGATTCGTTTGCATTTTCTTAGGACTAGTCCACGGTGAAAAATTCTCGAAGTTGATTTCCGAGTGAGCTACATGCATCACTCTTTACAGGGGTTAATAAGGGAATAGGAGCAACGGCACCTATTAAATAGGATGTTCCCTCAGAATCAACTCGTAGTCGGCCCTTTTCAGTCAAATCAACAAGATCCCAAATAGTTGCATCGTAGGTTGATAGTTTATCCCACTGAGCAAAACCAAAGCATCCTCCACCTGCAGGACCGACTGCGCAGCTTATTGATCCTCCTTGACCCATAGTCTCAGTCGACCCATCTAACCAAACTAAATATCTTATACTCTGTTCATCAACTTTGACGCGCACCGATTTTTCTTGCATTAATCTTTTTAATCTCGGTAGTCCTTTTGGAGCTGTTCGAGGTTCAAACCAAGGATATATAGAGTCTATGAACTCTTGTTCAGCAACTACTCTAATATCAGCAGAGTTGATCCTGTTGGCGACGCAATCGATGAATTCGCTATCAGTTTCATAATGACCGGCATCTCTTCGGCCTAAGATAACCACTTTTTCAGAGTCGTTAATCTGGATTGCTTGGTTGGTTGGGCGAAATTCATCGATTGTCGTGACAGCTGAGCATCCAGATAAAATCATCAGGCCTGAGCATATCGAAAAGAGAAGAGATTTACAGTTTTTGATCATTTTGATGTCTTTTTTTTACCCATTGGTTGACGGCAGGTATTCGGTAAAAGTCAAGTAAAAGCTTGGCGCCAGCATCCCGCAAAGCCACATTTGCAGCTTGACTTATCGCGTTTTCTTTTGAGTAAAGAAAGGCACTCGGAGTTTTACCGTAAGCCGGCATAAACCAGTTAGAAATTGTGCGACCATCAGGATCTTGAATTACTAAGTTATATTTGATCCATACTTCAAAAACATTTAAATAGTTTTCAGAGGGCGTTGCAACCTGCACGTCTGAATTGGACAAGGAAATTATCAAATCAGTATTTTCGGAAGCTAAATCAGTATTTTCTATGAAATAAACTTCAGAAAATAAGCCTTTAAATGCACTTTTAAACAGATTTACCTGCGATAAGCCCAGATTGATAGTTGTTTTGTCATTCGGTTTCCCTACAAATTGAGAAAACTCATCAGTAAATATAATCGCTACCTTTAGTTCTTTTGGACTAAACAATACATCAGGGAATGATTTATTCACGCTTACGTTACTGACTGAGCTACACGAGCTCAAAATAATTGACGATGCTATTAACAGTAAGAATTTAATTTTTTTAGTGCCTGTCATCTGCGAATAACTCTTCAATTTCAATCTAGGCCATTCAAACCAATGAATGTGCCACCGTTACTATAACTTAACTCTCTCATAAGCGCCGCAAACCTTATAGCAGACCTATTAGGCGATATCCCTGGTCTCAAATGCACGGGGAACCCGATTGCGTGTATTCTGACGAGCCTTTCCTCGTTATTTGTTGCTATATTCAAAGAGTCGATCACTTTAACTACTTTGCTAATGGATCTCCCTTGGAAATCATCACCAAGTGTATAGATACTTATTTTACGTTCGGGCTGGTAAAAAGTTTTAATCGCATTTTCTATTCCTTCGACTGGGCTTGAATTGCTGAAGGGTGCCCACGAAGATAATTTATCAATTATTAGATCTCGCATCTCAGGACTATCAGGTATCCATTCGCTGTTAGATTGATTAAACATAAACTGACCCATATCATTCATAATCTGAAGGCCTTTGACTTCAGGATAGACATCTAAAATATTTAACATCTCGGTCTTGACTTTAGACCAAGCAGATGACTGCATGCTACCAGAGGTATCGATCACAAATATAATGTAGTCACTATCTGCAGGAATTCCTCCCACTAAGTCATTAGATTGCTGGAAATCAGGACCCAGAAGTCGTTGCATCTCCTCAGTTAAAACCTGCATCACTAATTGCAAGTTTTGCTTTTCCTCTGATTGTGATTGTGCGAGTTCTGCCGACTGTTTCGAGACGCTGGCAAGCTTTTCTTTTAATCTCGCAATTCGTTCGTTTAATTCAGAAAGTTGTTCACGGCGTGATTTGAGTCTTTTATCAATTTCTCGTGTTTCTCCGCGAACAGTGAATAATGCTCTTTGATACTGCTCAATCGATTCGACTATATTTGACTCGATTTCCTCAACGGCCGAGGGATCACCAACTTTTGCTATTATCAAAAGTAATACTATTGCACCAAACCCACAACTTATAACATCAAGAAAAGAAATGCTTGCTTCTTGCTGTTCTCGTTTTCGCTTTTTAATATTCAACTCCTAATCTATGGCCAATCTTTTGAAGGAGCAATAAATGCTCCATTTGTATCTAATGCTAACTGCCAAAATAACGCTGCGGCCTCTGGATCACCCTCCATCGGAAAGAGAATAGTATTTACGGGAATACCAGGCAGTAATTGTGAGATGGCTTCACTGAAATATTGTTTTCGCTGACCTCCTGAAACCATGTAGTTTCTTGGTTTTGATTTTGACATAGTGGGCAGGCCGTCAGTAAGAATAAAGATGTTATCGGGTCGCATTTCGAATTCTGAAACAATACTAATACCTGAAACAAGGCTTGTGCCTCCTGATGGTATATATGCTTTTGCAGCCTCTACGACGCGTTCGATGGATAGAGAATCTGCGGCATCTAGCCATTCTCGATCGCTATCACTCAGGACTACATTAGCAGTCTCACTAAACGTATAAACTTGGAACCTACTGCTAGGCGGAAGCTGAGCTAGCAACCACTCCATGGTCCTTAGTGTCCATTGCCATTTGGGAGACGCGACTTTTAAATCATCAGCCATATTTCGCCTTCGAACTGCATTAACAACAGTATCGGCAAGCATGCTGGCGGACCCATCTATTAAAATGAGTACTCTTTCACCGCCAAGAGTTAAACCAGTAAGATATTGTCGATTACCATCTCCCACAAACTCCCTTACCTTATCTCCAAATTCAACCTCTTCAATATTTGCCGTTTCTTCCTCAAGTTTTTTTACCTGTAATCGAAGTTTATCTAAATTTTTTGGATCTTCTTGAATGCTTTTCTCTTTTTCTTCTAGCTCAGTAATAATCCGTTTAGACATACCCTGTGTGATCACAAGTTCTTTTTTGATGTTCTCTAAACTATTAAGAATTTCAGTTTTTAATTGTTCTGCCTCTCGAATATCTTGTTCAAGTAATTCTGCCTCATTGGAGAGCTTTTGATCAGGAATGATGATTTCACTTGTATTATGTCTGAGAATGAGAAACAAAAGGGTTACGGCGCCAAAGCCACACGCCATAATATCTAAAAAGGATAAACTAAAAGCGATATTTCTTCTTTTTCTAGCCATTTTGTACTTCGATTAGGAGTATTTCTGTTTTATTTATTGTAATTAACTCACCTGCTTTGAAAATTTTAGGTAATTTAATGTTCTTAGAATCTGTGCAATGGAAAATATCAAGACGCCCATTTTTTAAAACAAATGCGAGATCAGAATTTTTATTGATGCCCGGTTCCGTCTTAATCGAATTATCTTCAATGTTGATACTCAGTTTGTTATCCAGATTCCATGCTTTATTGTTAAAAAGTAAATGTGTTGCGGTGTGAAGGTCAACTGTATTTGCCCTGCTAAGATCTTTCTCATCAGTTTTCATACTCTCAAATTTTACGATCTCGTTTTTTTCAGATTGATTTTTTTCAATCACCTTGGATACATGATCTATATCAAAATCAGGAACGATCCCAAGATATCGGTCAGACGAATCTAAAATTTTTTCTAGCAGTTGTGCAGAACCTTTCATAGCAAAGGGTTTATTTGACTTTAGTACTTTGTTTGATATTTTTCGCCATTCACTTGCAAGCAAAGTTTTGATCTCTAACAAATCCAGAGAAATCTCAGAAATACCTGATGGACCTTTTATCTGAAATACCACTTCTGAACGATCTTTTATCTCTAACAAATTTTTCTTGATTTGGTTAAAAAGACTCTGAGCTGCAGGACCATCGTGAAGAGGATCATAGCGAGAATTTTTAATTAGCTTATTTGAAACTTCTTGTGCCAACAGATTACAGATATGCAGAAACCCAAAGTTAGGGAGGGTTTCATGATCTGTTACTGAGAAAATACTCCCAGAGTCTGAAGCTGATTTCTCAACAAAAGTCATGGTTGTTTGGTGTAACTGCATATCAATAATCCATGCGTTTTCATTGATTCTCATTGATGCCAGGAGGCTGTCATCAACGACCGCCCTGAGTTGTGTGTTGGATGCCTTTATAAGCCCGGATATTAGGGATAACTGCTCAGATGAAAAGGTTTGAGGAACACTTAAAATTAACTCAGTAGAAGAGCCCGCATTGTTTAGAAGTTTATTTAGTTGTGCATATGCGATATCAGCATTATGCCGAGCCCATCTCCAGTTTTTTTTGAATAAATTTTGGTCTAAAAATAACCAATAATTATTTAGACATTTATCTGGATACTTCCAATTACTTTTATACGCCTCTTCACCGGTATTAATACCGGACTCGTTGATTAAAGCAAAACCACATTCACTATATATCTTGCTTTCCTTGGTACTTATCTTTAAACAAAGATCATTAAGTTCAAGTAGCGCGATTGTCATCTATTCGGAGGCCTTCATAAATCGGAGTAAATTATTCTCACAATATGAGTGAGAATCGAGTACAAGTCGTTCCTGCATCAATTGCAATTGATGCATAAAAAACATAACAACCATACTTATTAAGAGTGCTATAAATGTTGAGTTGAACGCTACACCTAAACTACTAGTAACACCCGCTATATCTCCCTGCATAGCCTCGTGAGCTTGGCCAAGTGCTGCTCCAATACCTCTTACTGTTCCTATAAATCCGATTGACGGAATTGCCCATGTTATGTATCGAATCATAGAGAGCTCTGAGTCAAGTCGATCATTTTCGGCTTCACAAACGCCATCAATAGCCTCCGACGCAAACTGAACATTATTCGTGACTTCGAACCGTGATAAAGCAGCCTTCAAAGTTCTTGGCAAAAGGAAAAAGTCTTTCTCTTGGGAGATTGACTCGATGGGCCGTATGAGTTGGTTCACATCCTGAGGTAATATTTTGGTGCCTTCCGCTAAATTGAAAAACCTTTCGGAAAGCATGGATTTTTCACGCATAGCAATACGAGATTTATATCCCATTATTGACAATGACCAAAGCATCAATATAAAACAAGACTCTTGCTCTAGATCCTTTATGACTACGAAGAATGATCTTGGGACTTCATATTGCTCCCCAGCGGCAGCCATTTCTGCATGTTTTTTAATAATATTTTCAGCGTTTGGTCTTATAACGGTCACATAAATCGTATGAACAATAATTATCGAAAGTAATAGTGCGACAATTTGGAAAAACATTTCATTTGAAGTTCTATCGGTTGAGCTCGCCATCTTTTTAACCTTTTAAAGTTTAGATATCATATGGAATGGGTACTGGGAAGTCTTCAGAGATTTCCTCATCTGGGTCAAAATCATTACTTTGTGTGCTTTGATCAAGTGTCTGTGATTTTTTTTCGTCACTTGCAATAATTTCGTCAGATTCGTTACTCGCAATTTGGACCTCTACAGTACTGGTCTCATCCGCGACTAATCCACTCATAAATATTAAGTTTAAAAAAATAAATTGAGTATATTTCATAAATCCTCCCCGGGTGCGTCAACATACCGAGCTATTCTAAAGCCTACGTCAGGACGTTGCTCCGTGCCTGGTTGACGAAAGCTGAGTCTCAATTCCGACCTCGACCCAAGAGCCCAACTGGCTCCCCTTATAACATGACGATTTCCTGAATTTGGACCTCGATAGTCTACCAATGGTTCACTATTATTAGCACGTATTTCATAAAAATCGTTAGTCCACTCTGACACATTTCCACTTAAGTTGAATATTTTTTTCTCATTTGGTTTGTAACTTCCAACATTAGCAGAAACAGGGTTTTGATCATTATAGTTTTTTATTACAAAAGGGAGAATGGCACTCGCAGTTTCATCTGCATAGTTATCCACCACTTCAGATGGCGGGTATGAGGAACCCTTCCAAGGAAAAATTCTAGCGTCACCATTTTTTGCTATTTTGGATACCCAAGCCCACTCACTCTCTGTTGGAAGTCTATATCCATTTGAGTTCCAGTTTATTGAACTCACTTTTTTGTTGGTGACCTCATAGAATTGAGCGAGACCCTCCTTTTCACTAAGCCAATTACAAAATAACGCAGCATCTTCCCATGAAATATTCGATACTGGCTGCGAATTTAAATCGAGGCTCACGCCGCGAATTGAAGATGAATTATGTCCTGATCTCCATTCTCTATATTCAGCATTACTAAGCTCTGTCGTTGCTAAATAAAATGGCCGATTCAGTTGCACCAATTTTTTGGCCTCGTTTGCTCTTCTTCCAGGCTCTCTCCTAGGTGCACCGAGAAAAAATATTTCACCGTTTGGCTTGAAAAGTCTTAATTTAGTGCCAACAGGGGATGTGATTATCTCTGGTCTAGAAGCCCAATAGGCTTGTTCTAGAGTCATTAAGTTTACAGATATTGATTGCGTCATTTGAGGTCTTGGATTAATTGAGAGTACCTTAGTTTCAAAACCAGTTTTTGAAATAGATACTTGGTGTTGTTTAGCGGGTAGCTTCAAAGTTTGGCTTCCAGATCTGACAGATCTTCCATCTACACTCACCGATGCATCTTTGGGAGTTATGTCGATATATATTTCTCCAATATTCTCTATAAGATTTACTTCAAGCTCAAATTTTTCCTCAGGATTAAGAGATATGTTTTTTGACGTTTTAAGGTATCCATCAAGGTACAGATCTATTTTATGAGTTTGATTAGCGTTTAGTTGGGTATTTAATGGAGTTGTTCCTACATAACTACCATTTATAGTCACATTTGCGCTAGGTGGTTGGCTAATTAGGCTGAGTAAACCATCCGCTAGTTCCATTGAAATAGTTTCGTATTCTGAGAATGAGCCTGCCTTAACAAATACTTCATTTACAAATGTTTTATAGCCAGGCAATGAGATCGAAATTTCTGAACCAGTCTCAAGAACTTTCGTGGTAATTGGAGTTTTACCTTGCAATTTTCCGTCTACTGACAGCATTGCATTATTAGGTATTGATGAAAAGGTTACATTACCCCAAGACGGATCAAGTGATATATTCAGCTCTTGTTTTTTGCCAAGGCCTTGTATCTCAACATTTTCATTCTTAGTAAAGTATCCATATTTCTTAAACGTTAGCTCGTGTAAGCCTTTGTCAATGTTTTCAATAATTAAAGGTGTTTCGCCTTGAAAAACATTATCTAAAATTACCCCGATAGGCGATTGATTGGAATCAATCTTGAGATCTCCCGGCAATGGGATCAAGTTCAGTTTAATTTCAGGAGAGTAGTCTTCTTTAAGATTTAAAATCTCCTCGAGAGTAAAATATCCTTCTTTTGATGCCCTTATTACATATTCGTCTTGCAAAAACAGATAGTTTTTTCCGATATTGAAACTTAGTCCATCAACATTTATTTTTGCTCCCTCAGGCTGAGTTACAAATATAACGGAGCGGGAAAGCATCAAAAAGGCAACAATTACGCCACTCACCAATATGAGCATAATCAATAGGATGGACCGCTTTGACACCTCTTTATTATTCGAAGAAATGGGAGTTTGGATAGGACTAAACTCCGTTGCGGAGATTTTATTTTTTGATGTCATCTAACCACACAGTTGTCAATTTTCTTCTTTATTTAGTTGGTTTATTGTTACTCCGAAGTCAGTATACGCACAAATTCTTATGTTTGGAGCAGACAAAATAGTTAGCAGTTCAGCGTTATATTTTTTCAGAGCAAATAATAGTGATATCTTTTATAGTCTGACTTGGTTCGATTACGAATTCTACCCTTTTATCTCGAAATCCTGATCTTCTTCCTTGAGCAATATACTCGCCGGGAATGAGTGACATAGTATATTTCTCGAAAAGACCTATGGTTCCAACCTTGAAAATAGTAATCTCAGTTTTTTGATCAGATAGAAGATTGATATTAAATAGTTTTCTTGAGTCCTCTATGATATTCGATAACTTGAGTATCTGATTTTTTAGTTTTACTCCTTGGTTATTAATTCTTTTAGCATTGAGCAGTAAACTTTTTGCGGATTGATAGTTGGATTCCGAAGACAATGTGAGCGGGTTATAAATGAAATTTTGTATATTTTTGTCCAGCTGTGCTCTTATCCGAATATTGATTAATTTTGCCTGTATATCGATTAGAGTCGAATCTTGGAGGAGTGCTGACTCATAAATTTCAAGAGCTTTTTGCCAATTTTCCTCTCTTTCTTCAGATTCTGCGATTGCAATCTTTTTTGATATTTGAAAAGACGTTTGTCTTGTTTCGAGCTGGACAAGAGCCTCTTTAACATCTGAGCGGTTCGGATACGTGATAAGAGCCTCGTTGAAAACTTCACGAGCTAAACTAAAATCATTTTTGTTTAGTGCACTAAAGCCTTGACTCATAAACCGAGTGAAATTTTCTTCTTTGATTAATCGCTGCAGCTCATTCAAGCTCAATTCAGTTTGCAGTCTGTTTGGATCTATCAGCGATGCTTCAGTCAGAATATTTTTGGCATCGTAGAAATTTCCAGATTCTATGAGTTGCCTACTCTGCATTATTTGATTAAATAATTGTGGTAGGTTTTTGGCTCTCTTTTTGAGTAATTTGATATCTTCATTATCAGGTTCAATAAGACTGGCTAAGTCAACTGAGGAACTAACTTTTGGAATCAATAGTTCTGAATCCAGTTTTTCTATATCTTTATTTGATTCACTAATTGTTTGTTGAACTATTTCTTTGCCCCTTAATTTCAAAGATACTAGCTGATCAAGAGCGTCCTTATATTTCTCTATTGATTCTAAGTAGTCTCCCCTCCGGTACAACTCATCTCCCTCACTAACATTCTTTAAGGCACTTTTAAATTTAGAGTCACCCCATTTATCAACCGATTGAGATTCTAATATGTCTCTTGCCTCTATTAATTCTTCGAGTACCAGTTGGGCACTTTTTCTATATCTTGTTTTTTCTGCGATAGTCGATTGAGAAATTTCGTTGGAGTCTACTGATGACAAGGTATTCATCTCCTCTGTATCAGTGAGCACGGTTTTAATTTCCAAATTAGGTAAAATAAAAATCACAGAAAGCGCCGCCAATAAAAGCACCAACAGAAGAAATTTTTTCATCTATTAAATCTCTAGCTTCTGTAACTGATTAAATATTTTTTGATGCATAAAAGAATCCTTTCTTTTACAAGGATCCTCTTTCTTTTATATAGATCTTTTCCATTAACGACTGCCATTGATCGTACTGCGCTCTTACAGTTCCTGTCAGAGTAATGGTCTGATCCTCGAGCGCTATGACTTGAGGTGCAATTTCTGATTCTAATGAAGATCCCATTTCTGCAATAGATTCATCAAAAGAGGCTGCCTGCTGCTTCTTCTCTAGACCCGACTTGAGTATAAAGCCTCCAACAGCTGCTGTAGCCGAGCCAGCATCTGAGGCAAGTCTTGTCTCTGCCTGCGTTCTTCCATAAATTCCAGCTAAAATCGATCCTATCCCAGCAATTATTCTTTTGTTACCCTGACGATCAAGTTGTCTTGATCTCACTACAGAGTCATAGGTAGCGGCCCTGTAGTCTTGATATGCAAAATGCATTTGTTGCGAAAAAGAATCGTAGTAATCTTGCATAGTATCTATATAAATGTAATCCCGTTGCCGAATCTTGGTTACTCTTTGGAGGAGTGAGTCCTCTTTTGCAGGTAATCTTTCAAGTCGCGTGACGCCTTTTTTATCTGTTTTCATATATTCCGAGAATGCTTTAGGAGAAAACTTTTCAGCGAATTTTAGCTCAGATATGCTCCTAAGCTGTTCAACATTTTCGTCCGCGAGTTGCTCTCTGGTTATGAGCATGTCATTAGCAATTTGAGTGAAGACATTTTGAAAAGGATCGCCAAGTGAGGATCTCATTTTTCTATCATAGGCCAACCTGCCCGCTACTTTTGTATATTTTTTGGAAAACCACTCGCGTCCCGAGATGTCAGAGACTGAAATCTCAAGGGACAGTCTCTCACCATCTGAATGTAAGATGACGCCTTTTATGAATACATCGGTTACAACTTCATCGTTAGGTATAACTCTTACAGCACCCCAGGCACCACTTTTTTCAAGCATTTTCGCAAGTTGATTAGCAAAATAGATGGATTCAGCGTATCTGACTTCTGGGAATACCAAATCGTCGTCATCAGAAAGGTAAAGTCCGTCATTTAATGTTGGAATTCCAATATCCAACAACAGGTTCTCTGGTATCGGGTACGTGGGAGTGATTAATTGAATTGGAGTTGATGACGTAACTTTGTCGACTGATGCGATGCTTGAAGTGCACAAAATTAATAAATAAAGAAAAATAGAACACGTAAATAAAGTATTCGATTTCGAAAGAGAGTTAATCTGTTCTTCTGCGTTAATTTCCAATTTAAATGCCCTTAATCTTTCTATACTCATCCCATAGCTTTTCTCTCAATACAGGATTGCGTTCTTTCATTGCCGCTTCTCTTATCTGCCTCAGAACAATATCGTCTCCTTGCCCATCCCCAATATCTTCAGGGACTGAGGCGGATCTACTCGTCTCACTGCCTTGTCCTGGAGTTCCCTCTATCGCAGCTTGAGTCATTTCCCCATCACTCGTCTCTAACTTAGCACCTGATTCAGCTTCCATATCATAGTCTTGATTTTCAACTACAATATCACCTGCGTCACTTAATGGTCCTATCTCATCATCGTCTTCGAGAGAGGAGCCGCCTGCCGGGCTTAATATATCAATTTCATCTGTACGGGTATCGCCACTTTTTTCCGCTAAAGTGTCATCAAAACCATCCAATGAGTCGTCTAACGCCCCATCGAGGTCCTCCATACTTTCCCCTCCCTCACTCCCAGGTATTTTTGATGAGTCTGGCATACCTGGCTGACCTCCGGAGGGCGCCTGAGTTCCAGTTGAAGGACTCTGTGATCCCGACGGTTGCGATGAGCTTGGGGGGCTTATTGTTGTTGATCCTCCGGGAAGCGAGGGCATACCACCGGTCTGGTAAGATGGCATCTGGCAACCAACAACCCCAAGGAAAAAAACTACAATTGTTGCAGACGCCACTATCTTTTTTATAACAGCAATCATTTCTATGCTTCAACCTTGGGTAAATAATATGGAAGAATAAGTTGCATCGATCGAGTTTTCCCATCAGAAAATGATGGCCTAAATCTGCGCTTCTTAAAGTATTTTCTCAGTACTCTCTCATCATCATCAGTAAGATCATTTTTTTCTTTATCTATCTCGATATCCAGTGCTGAGCCTGATCGAGAGATGGTCATCGAAACTTCAATTAGATTAAAGTCTCCGTCGTCATTTAAAAATCCATCCTTACTCGGTTCATCAAAATTGATTATCTTACCCATCCCAAAAATATTATTCCTAATCAATTCTGGCTCTGAAGAAACGGAAATTAGCTCATCTGCAAGACTATATGCTTTTGTAGCCGATCCAACTTGACCAAAAATGAGGTACCAATCACCCAGATTCGCCACTGCTTCAATCTGATCCATCATCACTGGGGGACTCTGCTCCATCGTAGCCTTAACGACTTTTTGAAGAGCGGCAGAGCCTCTTGAATAATAATTATGAGAACTGATGGGCGAGTTTCTTTCAGTAGCATATCTGTCAGTTGTGATTGACATCCCACCCTCCTGTGGTAGCCCATAATCCTTAATATGGCGAGCGAGCATATATTGAATGCGACCGATTTGCTTATATTTCTTAGGTGTCGATGGATCACCTAAGTCAGCAGATTCATCTAATATTACATGCAGCTTTCTAGCGAGAATTTCGAGGGATGTTAAATTTGGAAAGCTATCCCTAGGATCCCTCATATTATAACTTTCGGTATGCCAATTAATCAGCGACTCGATAACAGGCAACATTCTGACATCCCTTTGCCCGTAGACTTTCTCATTAACTAGATAATATTGATCTATCGCTTTTTGAGATTGCTCCCAATCATTCATTGCTCGATGAGATTCTGCGATCGCTCTTAAGTACGGAGTTTGGCTGAGGCTAAAGAGCCCATAGTTAATTTTTTCTATCTGCATTCCTCTTTGATAAACAAGATTTGCATTTTCAAAATCACTATTAGCTTGGTATGAGTTTCCCAAACTCATTAGTAAATCAGAGAGCTGAGACGAATAAGAGCCTTCATTGGCCTCGACTAAATCGATTTCTTCGAGGTACTGATTTATACTCTCGGAAGTGCTTTGTGCAATAGACACCGACGCGAATACGGTACCCACGACTGCTATAAAGAGATGAATCGATGAATTGTGGCTTTTTTTTATCTTAAAACTGTTCACATATTTTCCTGTTCAAATAAACAATTATCTGCAAATCCCATTTATTTTCAGGCACATAATTAGATTTTAATATTAATGTTCAAGTCTCCATTTTCGAGGCATCACCTGCTTTTACTATGGAAAAGTTAGTCAGAGAAAAATATTTTTTAAAAACTACATTTACCTCTTCTACAGTTAGTGATCTGAGTGCGTCTTCATATTTCTTGTCCCACATCATTGTTCTTTTAAGATCAATATTCCTGCTTAAAGTTCCCACAAGTCTTCCGTCTTTAGCGCGATCGATTCTTGAATTTTGTAGAACACCTCGTCGTGCATCCTCTAATTCCTCTGCTGTAAATCCATCACTAAGGACACGATTTAATTCCTCAGTAAATCCAATTTCAACTCGTGTCAAATTTTCTGGAGCACAAATAGCATAAGCTCCAAAAGTCGCATTTTCATCAAAAGATCCAACACTTAAGAAAGATCTGGCTCCATAGCTGAGACCATCTTTCTGTCGTAGCCTATTGGCTAGTCTGCTACTAATAAAGCCGCCACCGAACATTTGATTTGCCATAGTCAGAGCGGGATAGTCAGGATGATCATCTCTGAGAGGAAAAGTGTGCATCGCACCAAATGCAGCTCCTTTTTTGTCAGGAGTATCAATCAATACATTAATTGTCGCTTTTTTAGCTACTTTTGTTTTAATTCTCTCGTAGGATATTAAGGGTTTCCATTCACTTGTTAACGTGTTTAATTTTTCTCGCATCACTGACTCATCGAAAGCTCCAATGACTGCGCCGTTCACATCGCTGGAATTCATAAAACTGGCGTAGAAATCTTTAAGATCCTGACGATCCACTTCCTTGATTAGTTCTATTTCTTTGTCAATTGACATGTTCGCATAAGGATGACCGGGTTTATACGGATCTAGATGGGATCGTAATTCTTTGAAAATGACCGAGGTCGGCTGCTGTTTTTCCTGTTCCAAACCAACAATTAGTTCCTCTTTGAGCATTTCTAACTCATTTGTATCAAAAATTGGATTTCTTATAACGTGGTCCAGTAGATCAAGCAAAGGTGGGAGGTTTTCTTTTGTGGTATTAATACTAATTCCCAGTCCAGTCGCACTACCGCCTATGGAAACACTTGCCTCAAGTCTGTCAAACTCAGCTTGCAGCTCTTCTCTGGTGAAATCTTTTGAGCCTCTGCTGATCATGCTCATTGCCAAGCTACCTATCACTGACTTGCCAGTTAGTGAGACCTCATTCCCAATATCGAAATTTAAAGAGGCTACAACAGACTTGCCTCGCGTCTTTTTCGTTAGGAAATTTATTTGCCCGCCAGAGTCAAGATCAATCAGTTTCGATCTTATGTCAATATTACTATGTGATGGATCAAAACTCTCTCCGACATCTATAATTTGTTGTCCTTTATAATCTGCCACTAAAGAGTCAATATCTGACTGTTTCAGTCTAACGATACTCGAGGCTCTTTTTGGATTTTCTTCAGGAATAAAAATTCCAAGTGTCCGGTTATCATTTACTAAATATTCATTTGCCGCTGCTTGGACTGATTCACGAGTCACTCCTTTAATACCGTCGCGGTCTAAAAACATTAGTCGCCAATCCCCCATCCCAATCCATTCTGAAAGCTCCAGTGCAATGTTTTGAGAAGAGTTGAAGCTAAGTTTGTATTGTTTTTCTAATTTTGCTTTAGCGCGACTCACTTCCTCTTCCGTGATTGGATTATCCAACACATTTTCCAGAGTACCTAACAACTTTTCTTTTGTAGGATTTATATCATCATCTTTTCCAACTTGGGCTAGAAAAGTCATCACACTTGGTTCACCCCACTGAAAGTTAAACCCATAGGCATAGGCAGCAAGCTTATTTTTGACTAGAGATTTTTGAAGTCTGCCTGAAGTTGGATCTCCAAGTATACTCGTGAGTACTTTGACTGAGGGAAATGCGTTATCAAACCCCGCTGGGATTTTATACATACTAGCCACAACTTGAACATCGCCACTTCGCCTAATCGTAACTTGTCGTTCACCATCTTGAATTGGCTCTTCCGTATACAGAGCGTCCAAGGATCTTTTCGGTTTTTTTATTTTTGAGAAGTACTTATGTATTAACTTGATGGTGCTCTCTTTCTCAATTTTTCCAGTCACTATTAAAGTTGCATTGTCTGGCTGATAGTATTTCTTATAAAAGGCTTGTAAATTCTCAATCTTTACATTTTCAAGATCAGATATTGCGCCAATTGTGCTTTTGCCGTAGTTATGCCAATCATAGCTCGCCGCAAGCATTCTTTGGATCAAAACTCTTACTGGACTATTCTCGCCATTTTCTAGTTCATTTCGAACAACAGTCATTTCACTATCTAAATCTTCCTTAGCAATAAATGAATTGATCATTCGATCAGCTTCCAAATCTAAAGCCCAATTCAAATTTTCATCTGTTGCAGAGAAGGTTTCAAAATAATTAGTTCGGTCTGTCCAAGTAGTACCGTTTGGTTCAGCACCATGATCTGTGAGTTCTTTTGGTATATTTGGATGATTAGGAGTTCCCTTAAAAACAAGATGCTCGAGCAAATGAGCCATTCCAGTTTCTCCATAATTTTCATGCTTTGAGCCAACTTTATAGGTTACGTTAACGGTGATCGTCTCCTGTGTTGGATCAGGAAATAAAAGAACCTGTAAGCCATTCCTAAGCCTGTATTCTGTTATGCCTTCGATGGTTGTCATCTCTTCTACTCCTCTTGGGAGCTTTGCATAAGCCATAGAGCTTGAGAGGAAGATGAGGATTGCTAGAAAAGATACAAATTTATTTTT
>OCZA010000173.1_pt1 | contig 23243 bp, 38 predicted proteins | sample 1539021 | NCBI WGS metagenome assembly OCZA01 (sample SAMEA2619376, study PRJEB22493) | marine metagenome | biome: marine biome (ENVO:00000447); feature: surface water layer (ENVO:00002042); material: "saline water (ENVO:00002010), including plankton (ENVO:xxxxxxxx)" | depth 5 m | reverse complement strand
ATGAAAACCTTCAATGAAATTAAATCTGATAGAGATTGCACAATTAAAACAGTAATGGTTAAAAATGGTGAAGCAGTTGAATTTGGCCAACCTCTATTTGAAATATCGTAATTGTTTAAAAAAATATTAGTCGCAAATAGAGGGGAAATCGCAGTTCGTATTATACGAGCATGTAAAGAACTTAACATCAAAACAGTTGCCATACACTCTAATGTAGATACAGAAGCAATGCATGTGAAACTAGCTGACGAAAGTATCTGCGTTGGTAGTGCCCTACCTAATGAAAGTTATCTAAATATTCCTAGTATTATAAGCGCAATTGATATAACAGGAGCTGATGCTGTTCATCCTGGATATGGATTTTTGAGTGAAAACGACAAATTTGCAAAAATATTAAGTTCACACAAAGTAAAGTTTATAGGTCCTACTTCAAAATCTATCTTAGAGTTAGGTAATAAAAGCAATGCTTTAAGACTAGCAAGCGAATTTAAATTACCTATTTTAGGAAATAAAAATTCTAAAAATATAGACAATACAAGTGATGCTCAAAAAATATCAAAAGAAATTGGTATGCCTGTTGTTATCAAAGCAGCCTATGGGGGCGGTGGTAAAGGGATGAGAGTATTTAAAAATAGTAGCGAAATAGATAAATTCTTTTCTCAATTGAAAGCAGAAGCTAAAAATTATTTTGGTGATGACACTATGTATGCTGAAAAGTTTTTGACAAATGCAAAACATATAGAATTTCAAGTAATATCAGATCCAAAGAATAACTATGCAGAAATAATTGGGCAAAGGGATTGTTCGATTCAACGTAAAAATCAAAAAATTATTGAAGAAATACCATCTGAGTTCGTAGATATAAATAATTTAAAAGTAATAGAGAAGAGTATCAAAGATCTATTGCTTAAAAACAAATATGAAGGCTTAGGAACCTTAGAATTTTTATATCAAGATAATGAAATATTTTTTATTGAAATGAATACAAGATTACAGGTTGAACACCCTGTAACAGAAGAGGCATTTGATATTGACTTAGTAAAATATCAAATAATGGTTGCTGCTGGGTATAAAATTGATCTAAGTAATGTAATAAGAAAAAATCACACTATTGAATGTAGAATAAATGCAGAAAACGCTAAAGATTTTTCACCTAGCCCAGGAACAGTAAAATTTATAAATGTTCCAGGAGGAAGAGGAGTTCGAATAGATACCGCCTTATATACAAATTATAAAGTTAATCCTCATTATGATAGTCTTATTTTAAAAATAGTATCTAAAGGAAAAGATAGAAATGAATCTATATCAATAATGAAAAGAGCATTAGATGAGATAATCATAGATGGAATAGATACAAATATTGAATTACACAAATGGATTTTAAATCAAAATGATTTTATTAATGGTATTTATAATACAAATTGGCTAGAAAAAAATATTTCTAAATTTAATTAGCAATCAGTCAATGAAATTTCATATATCTTATTAGAATACAAATTTAATTCGTCTGTATATTTAAAAAACCAACCAATAAATATATTGTCATTTTGAGTAATTTTTAATAAAGCAGCAGTATCTAGATATTTATCAAATTCAATATTTTTGCAAGAAACTAATTCAAATGATAAATTTCTAAATTGATATGAATTTGAAAACTCAAGCTCATATTTCGATGATGAAGATTTATCTAGAATGAGTAGCTTTATATTGTTAATTTCTATAGCTTGTAATTGACCAAAAAAAATACTATTTAAAAATAAAATTATTAATAATTTCTTCCAAAGACACTGCATCAATATTATCAGTCGTGTAATCATTATTTTGAAGTAGTACCTCACTTTCTCCTAATTGTATTTCTATATATGGGGACCCTATAAATCCGTTATTAGATATTTTAAATGTTGAGTTATCAGGTATTTTTACACTTTCATCGATAGATGATGTAATAATTGCCATGTAATTCTCTTGATCTAATGAAATACCTGAAACTTCCCCTACTTTAACACCTTTAATTTTAACATCGTTACCTATATTCACATTACCTATGTCAAAAAAACTAGAATTAATTTGAAAAGTTTCGATTTTGTTAAAAAGATTTATTTTAGAAGAATAATAAAAGATACAAATTATAGATATTATTAATATCAACAATCCAAGAATAAATTCTATATTTATTTTCTTATTCATTTAAATCATTTAAATATCTAAGAAACATATCAACTGAATATGAGTCTTGAGTTTGATTAAAAACATATTGTTGATTTGATTTATCTAAGTATTCACCAAATCCAGGTTCTATAGATAGTGCTTTCCTTCCAAAAATACCTTCACTTTTAATTTTTATAATTGAATCCTCTGGAATATTATATTTTCTCTCAATATAACCATTAATAATAATCCCATCTGGAGAAATCTTTATTTTATTTACATCGCCTATCTTTATACCAGCTAATTGTACTTCAGAATTATTATTGATGCCCTCAACATAATTAAAGGTGGCAATAAAAGGGATGGAGTCATTATTAGATATATTTTTAAGAAGAAAAAAAAGAAATACCAAAATAATACTAAATAAAATACCTATTTTAAAATGGTATAGTGAGTCATAAGAGTCAATTTCTTGTGTTATTTTGGATTCCAACTGTTATAACCCTTATCAATAGTTTCTTTGTGTTTTACTGAATGTTTTTGTATTCTTCTTTTCACCAAACTCTCTTGATTATTTGTATCTAAATCAAGGTTTGATATTTCATCAGAGGTATTATGTAACCAATTATGAAATTGTGTTGGAAGTGACTCTGGTCCAAAACCCTGAGCATAGACTACCCATCGTTTTGAAGAGTTTTTTTTATCATGATAATATTTATTACCTAGCGAATCTTGATGAACAAGATTACCATTAAAATAAGAATATAATCTAAAACCTAAAGACATGTATAATTATAACAAATTAATAACTTTATGAGAATAATACTTATTACATTTATTCTAATAGTCAATTTATCACATCCATTATTTGCAAAAATAGCCAGTGTAATAGGTAATCCCCTATCACAAGAAATATATTTTGAAGTTAACAAGGACACAAAAAATTATCCAGCATCACTTACTAAAATTATGACACTTTATATAATATTTGATGAATTAGAGCAGAAAAAGCTTAATTTAAATGATCGTGTGTACTTCTCTAAACATGCAACTTATCAACAACCTTCTAAATTAGGTATAGCAGAGAAGGATTTCATCACTGTAGATGAATTGATTGACTCATTAATAGTCAAATCAGCAAATGATGCAGCTGTAGCGATTGCTGAAAAAATATCAGGTAGTGAAAAAAAATTTGTTATAAAAATGAACAATTATGCAAAAAAGTTAAATTTAGAAAATACAACATTTGCAAATCCACATGGTCTTCCAAATAGAGCTAACTTATCTTCTGCCTATGATATTTTCAAACTTAGCTCTAAAATTATTAAAGATTTCCCTCAGCAATTACACCGATTTAAAAAAACTAAAGTTAAAATTAAAGGTAAAAATTATACAACTCATAATACATTATTAAAAAAATATGATCATTATATTGGTTTAAAAACTGGCTATATAAGAAAATCTGGGTTTCAGATATCACTATTATCGATAAACGGCGATAATTATTTATTGGGTATATATTTTGGAGGAAATTCTGCTAAAGAAAGGAACAATAAAATTAACTTTCTTATGAATAAATATAGAAATAAAGATGCATCCAAAAATGAAGAAACTAAAAAATTAACTGTTAAGAATGAAAAAAGAAGCATCAGTAATTATTCTGTTCAAACATCCTCTTTTAAAAAGATTAGTAAATCAAAGATGCATATTACATTACTAAAAAATAAAATAAAAATACTAAGAAGTTTTGAGCATCAAATAAAAAAAAATGGTAGATATTTTATAAGTTATATTAATGTTGTTGATCAAATAACAGCAAAAAACTTATGTAATGAAATTAAATTAAATAAACTAGACTGTTTGATTAAAACTAGTTAATTCTTTTATATCTAATGAATATGTCTCAAGTATCGATATTAGTTTAATTAATTCTTCTTTAAATTTATCTCTAACAAAGTGTTCGAGTCTAAATACTATACAATTTTGAGTATTTGAAGCCCTAAGAAGGAACCAAAAGTTTTCAGTTTCCAGTCTTACACCATCAATTGTAATTAAATCGACTCCACTATCGTAATGCTTAGGTATATCTTCTACTATTTTATCTAAAAGACTAAATTTAATTTTTTCATCACAATATAGTTTTATCTCAGGTGTTGATGATGATTTCATATAAACACTTGTTAATTCATTTAATGTTTTTTTTGTATTATTGAGTATGTTAATTAATTTCAAAGAAGCATATATGGCATCGTCATATCCATAATATTTATAATTATAAAAAATGTGACCACTCATTTCACCAGCTATATCTGCATTTTTTGAAGATATCATCTCTTTGATTAAAGAATGACCAGTTTTTGACATATGAATGTCGACACCATTATTTTTAAGAGTATCAAAAAGTACTTTACTACACTTTACATCAGCTATAGCGACTAGGTCTTTTTTTTCTTTTAAAAGATCTAGTGATAAAAGTAAAAAAATAATATCCGAGTAAATTAATTCTCCTTTATTATCCAATATTCCAATTCGATCACCATCTCCATCAAATGCAATACCCAAATCAAATTTTTTTTCTTTAATATAGTTTGATATCTGAGTAATATTTTTTTTAATTGTTGGATCAGGGTGATGATTTGGAAAATTACCATCTATGCTTCTATTCAAAATAATATTAGTTCCTTTAATCGAATTAATAATTTTATGAATTATTGGTGCAATGGCTCCATTTCCTGGATCCCAAACTATTTTAAGCTTATCTAAATTATTAAATTGTGAAATAATTTCATTTGTGTAAGGAGTAATTACATCTTTAAATGTTAATTGACCCAATGCTGATGATAAAGAAGCATCATCTAAATCGTTTAATGATTTTATTTTTTCTCCAAAAAAAGGTTTATTGTTAATAATTATTTTTAATCCATTATATTCTTTTGGATTATGAGAACCTGTAATCATAATTAAATTAGGAATATCTAGTTTTTTTGTAGCATAATAACTCACTGGAGTTGGTATTAGTGAAATATCTACTACATCAACACCATGTCTTCTGAAAGTATCAATTAGTTTATTTTTAATTTCTAAGGAAGATAATCTTCCATCATGACCTATGATGATTTTAGGAGTATTAATCTTAGAAATTATATTTGATATTTTTTTTGCAATATTTTCTACATCTTCTAATTTCAATGATTTTTGGTAAATCCCCCTAATATCGTATTCTCTAAGTATTTCTGTGTTGATCATCGAAATAAACTATAAATTTAATATATAAGTTGCAATTGATAAAAATGATAAAAATCCAAATACATCTGTGAAAGTAGTAAGAACAATTCCAGATGCCAATGCTGGATCTATTTTCATTTTATTAATAGTAATTGGGATAATTATGCCTACTAAACAAGCAAATCCTAAATTTATTAAAATGGCAAAAGATATCGCAAATGCTAATACAAGGCTATCAAACCAATAATAAGCTATTAATCCCATTATCAAAGAAAGTGCAAATCCATTAATACTTCCTATTAAAAATTCTTTAACAACTAATTTAATATAGTTTGAATTATTGATATCCTTTGTGGCTATAGCTCTTACATATATCGTCATAGCTTGTGTGCCTGCATTACCTCCCATTGAAGCTACTATGGGCATTAAAACTGCTATTGCTATCATTTGCTGTAACTGTTCTGAATATATATCTATAACAAGAGATGCTAATATGGCAGTCAATAAGTTTAACCCTAACCAGATAAATCTTGAAGTGGCAGATGTAAAAGCACCTTTATAAAAGTCATTTACAAATAAACCTCCCAATTTTCTCATATCATCTTCTGACTCTTCATGATCAATTTCGACAACATCATCAACTGTCATGATACCTATCATTTTATTATCCAAATTTACAACAGGTGCTGAAACTAAGCCATACTGCCTAAAAGTGTATGCGATATCTTCAATTTTCTCATCAGATTTAATAATATGTATGTCCTTATAAATAATTTCTTTTAATTTTTTGGATCTTTTTGATCTTAAAACTCTTCCTGAAGGAACATATCCAATGGGGGTATTTTGGTCGTCTACAATAAAAATATTATAAAAATCCTTAGGGCCTCTTCGAGTATTTCTTAATTGATCTATCAGTTCACCAACAGTTAAGTTAGACTTAATAGAAAGATAGTCTCTGTTCATGAGTCTACCAGCAGAATTTTCATCATACTTTAAGCTTTCTTCAATTCTTTCTCTTTGTTGAGATCCAAGCTTAGAAAGTATCTCAACTAATTCTTTAGTTTCAAAATCACCAAGAATTTCAACCGCATCATCTAAATCTAGATATTTAATTAAATTAACCAATTGTTTGTTGGGTATCATATGCAAAATATCATCCCGCGTTTCTTCGCGTAAATAGGCAATAAAGTCTGGGTGAAAGTATTTAGTATGAGTTTTTAATATTGATGACTGTAATTCAAATGAAAGACTTTCAATACTGTCTGCTTGATCAGCAGAATGAAGTGATTTTATTGACTTAATATATTCTTTTTTATTAAATTTTTGCATTTATATTGTATACATGGTGCGGACGAGAAGACTCGAACTTCCACAGGATTTAATCCCACAGCGACCTCAACGCTGCGCGTCTACCAGTTCCGCCACGTCCGCAATTAATAGATTTAATTAATAAAGAATGATTGAAATAAAACAACTAAAAGGGCAAAAAAAATATCAAGAAGTAACCCAATTAATGAATAAACATATTCAAAAAATGTCTGAAAACATAAAAGAAGAGGAAATATGGTTCTTAGAACATGAAAATGTCTTTACTGCAGGAAGCTCTACTCCCAAAGAGTTTAAAAAAGATAAAATAAATAAGATCCCTGTCATTAAAGTTAATAGAGGTGGAAAAATTACGTTTCATGGCCCCGGCCAATTAGTTATTTATCCATTAATTAATTTAAAAAAAAGAAAGAAGAATATTATAGATTACATAAATTCATTAGAAGATATATGTATAAAAGCATTCGAGAGAAGTAATATCAAACTTTATAGAAAAAAAGAAAAAAATAGAGGTTTGTGGGCTGAAAAGAATAATGCATCAAAAAAAATAATATTTATTGGTTTAAGATACTCAAAGGGTATCATTCATCATGGGCTATCTATTAATTTTAATCTTGATTTAGATAATTTTCAGAAAATTGATCCTTGTGGTCTCAATTCCAAAGATATAAGCAGCTTGAAGGCTCTAAAAATAAATTATAATAAGGGAAAAATATATCAGGATCTTAAAGAGGAATTTATGAGAGTATTTTATTAGGATTTATTTTAAATTTATAAAATATACCATCTAATTCAAAAATAATTTTATAAGAGCAAAGAAGTAGTTTATTAAATTTATTACCAGAAAACTTTTTATCACCAATGATAGGATTTTTATTAAGATAGAATTGAAGTCTAATTTGATGTTTTTTTCCTGTAAATAATTTAATCAAATAACAATTATCATAATTATCTAGTTGAATTTTTTTATACGCTAGTTTTAATTCTTTTTTATCAGAATTATAATTAATCAACGTATCAGTATTTTTATTAAATTTAGTATTTGTTACAGCAATGTAATATTTTTTAATTTTATTATTTAAAAATAATGATGAGATTTTACTAGCAGTGATTCTATTTTTTGCAAAAAGCATGAGCCCTGAAGTATCTTTATCTAATCTATGAACTATATATAATTTATGCTCGATAACATTTTCATATATGTCTTTTAATGAAATTAATACTTTAGACCCTCTTTGAACAGAATATCCATCAATTTTGTTAATAGCTATAAAATCATTATTTTGAAATATAATTTGATCTTCAAAAATCTTTTTTTTATTTTTACTGATTTTAATAGTATTTGATAAGTCATTACTGATTTCAAATTTGTAATATATATATACAACATCCCCTTTTATTAATGATGAATTAGCTTTAGATTTTTTGTTATTAATTTTTATTTTGTATTTTCTAATCAATCTTTGTAATAAAGATAAAGGTAGAGACTCAAAATATTGAAATAAAAACTTATCTAATCTTTTATAGCTTTGATCTATCTTAATTTGCAAATCTAAGACTGATCATATGAAATAAATAAAAGAAAAGAAAAGATATAAAAATGTTAAGAGAAAAATATATTAATGCTTTTATAAAAGATTTATCTGATACTAATGAAAATAGTTCCATATTGAAGGAAGATAGAGTAGTAAAACTCCCAAAAAAACCGATATAAACAAAAATATATAGAGCATCGTTAAATTTATTTAAAAAATAACCTGCCATAGCAGATCCAATAATATTCACCAATATAGTTGCTGCGGGTAGCCCTAAAATAGTGAAATTTAAAAGAGTGAAGAAGTAACGAAAGCTAGATCCTAATATAGCACCTATCACGAGCGCTAAATAAGATGACATTGATTATTATTTTACGAACTGAATGATACTTGTATGGGCAAAGTCGCCAAACCTATTGCCTTTTTTGATAATACGAGTATACCCACCATTTCTACTTTTCTGTTCTTTAGAAATTTCAGAAAAAAGTTTTTGACAAGCTTCCTTATTATTAAAAAGCTTTGCCAGTATATATTTTCTATTACTTAAATTATCATTTTTTGCTTTAGTCACTAATTTCTCAATAAAAGGTCTGAGTTCTTTTGCTTTTTCAGTAGTTGTTGTAATAGTCTCATGCTTAATAAGGCTGATAGATAAGTTCTTTAGTAAGGCTAATCTATGAGATGAAGTTCTATTTAACTTTCTTTGTTTGAGTCCGTGTTTCATTATACCTTAAATGGATCTTCGTATTTCTTTGATAATTCTTCTATATTCTCTGGTGGCCAGCCTGGTAGGTCCATTCCCATAGAAAGGCTCATTGAGGATAGAACCTCCTTAATTTCATCAAGGGACTTTCTACCAAAATTTGGTGTTCTAAGCATTTCACCTTCTGTTTTCTGAACTAAATCACCAATATAAAAAATATTATCATTTTTTAGACAGTTCGCTGATCTAACAGATAGCTCAAGTTCGTCAACTTTCTTAAGTAGATTTTTATTAAATTGCGGTTCGTTTGAAGATTGTAGTTTTTTTCTTTCATCTTCAGTTGGTTCTTCAAAGTTAATGAAAGGTTTGAGTTGATCTTGAAGAATTCTTGCAGCTAATGCAGCGGCATCATCTGGGGATACTGTTCCGTTTGTTTCAATATCTAAGATAAGTTTATCAAACTCAGTGTCTTGACCAATACGAGAATTTTCAACATTAAATGAAACTCTTTTTACAGGACTGTAGGTAGCATCTAGCATAATTTGACCTACACTTTTATTTTCATTATCTTTATTTTTTTCAGCTGATATGTAACCTTTGTTTATATCTAGGAATATTTCTAAATTTACCTCTCTGTTAGAGTCAACATTCATTATCACGGCATCTTTATCTACTATTTCAACTTCAGGATTTTCTTCGAAGTCTGAAGAAAGAACTTCTTTAGGTCCTTTCACATTTAAACTTAACTTTTGGGAGTGATTACTTTTAGAATTGAAAGTAACGTTTTTAAGGTTCATAATAATATCAGTTACGTCCTCTCTAACGCCCTCTATTGTAGAAAATTCATGAAGCACACCATTAATTTTAATTGAGGATATGGCAGTGCCCTGTAATGATGACAAAAGTACTCTCCTTAAAGCATTTCCTAAAGTAGTACCAAAGCCTTTTTCCAAAGGTTCAATAACTACTGTTCCAAATTTTTTATTATCGCTGATTTTATAATCAACTTTGTTTGGTTTAACCAAGGTAATCCAATTATTCTCTATCAATTTTAACTCCTATAAATTTAGTTTATACTCTTCTTTTCTTTTTAGGTCTGCATCCATTATGTGGAAGCGGTGTAACGTCTTTAATGTTATTTATAATAAATCCAATATTTTGTAATGCTCTAAGAGCTGACTCTCTTCCAGATCCAGGGCCTTTCATAAGAACATCAAGTTTTCTTAGTCCACTGTCATAAGCTTTTTTTCCAGCTGCATCTGTTGCAATTTGTGCAGCATAGGGAGTAGATTTTTTTGAACCCCTAAAACCCATGGATCCACTGGAGGACCATGATACTGCATTACCACTTACATCAGAAATGGTGACAATTGTATTGTTAAAGGAACTTTTGATATGAACAACACCATTTTGTCCAAAATTTTTTTTTGATTTTTTTTTATCAGAAGATTTTTTTTCAGTTTTTGCCATTTTATTTAGTTACTTTTTTCTTTCCTGCAATAGCAACAGCCTTACCTTTTCTTGTTCTTGCATTTGTATGTGTTCTTTGTCCCCTTGTAGGGAGTTGCTTTCGATGTCTTAAACCTCGATAGCAACCTAAGTCTTTTAATCTTTTAATATTTTGAGATACTACTCTTCTAAGATCACCTTCAACTGTATAGTTTTCATCTATAGATTTTCTAATTTTAGAAATTTCATCCTCAGAAAAATCTTTTATCCTCTTAGTGGGATCTAAACTGTTTGCTTTTAAAATATCCAACGCATATTTAGCACCAATTCCATGGATATATGTAAGAGAAACTAATGCTCTTTTATTTACTGGTAAATTTACACCTGCTATTCTTGCCAATTGAGATCTCCTGAAGGGGTGAAAATATTGAAAAAGTATTTAAAAGTCAATATAAATTACCTCAATTTAATCCAAGTTTATCAACGATTTTAGCAGTTACAGCGTTGATTTCATCATTAGCCTGAATATCAGTAACTTGATAGTTTTTTTTGAGTGAATTTGTTATTTCTTGATGAGATTTTTTATAGATTTGTAATCTTTTCTCAAAAAAACTATCATCTGCTCTAGACTCTTCCATTGATCTTTTTTTTATTCTTTGAAGAAGTTGACTATCATCAACTTCAAAGTTGATAATACTTAGTTCTTTATTATCGAATATTTCAAGAAGTGAGTCAGCTTGAATAGAACTTCTAGGAAACCCATCAATCAATATCTGTTCATTGGATAGAGAGTTTACTTTTTCTTTTAATACTGAGATTACAACAGTATCCTCGATTAAGTCACCATTATCCATTTTATGTTTAATTTCTTTACCTAAAATACTTTCATCTTGAGATTTCTCTTTTAGAAGCGAACTAACAGTTAGAATATTTAAATCTGGTAAAATACTGTCTTTTAAAATATTAGCTTGTGTCCCCTTACCACAACCGGGAGGACCAATAAAAACTATAACCATTTACTTTTATAAACTTTGTTTTTGCTTAATAGTTTTTCATATTGAGATGAAAATAATTGTGTTTGAATTTGTGAAAAGAAATCCATAGCCACAATCACAACAATCAAAAGACTTGTTCCTCCTAAATAAAAAGGAACTGATAATCTAGCAATTAAGAATTCAGGAATTAAAGCAATTAATCCTAAGTATACTGCACCTACGAATGTTAATCGATAAATAACATGTTCTAAATAAGTGGCTGTTTGTTCTCCTGGTCTATAACCTAAAACAAAACCACCGTTATTTCTTAAATTTTCTGCCTGTTCTTGAGGGTTGAAAACAATACTAGTATAGAAAAATGCAAAGAAAACAATTAGACCGAAAAAAAAGGCCATATAAAGTGGCTTACCATGAGATAAGTAAAATCCTAAACTAGATAAGAAACCCGTACTTTCAGGTGAAAAATTAGAAATAGTATTTGGAAATAATAATAATGATGAAGCAAAAATGGCAGGGATAACACCTGCTATATTTATTTTAATAGGAAGATAAGAGGATTGGCCACCAAATACCTTATTCCCCACTTGGCGTTTAGGATATTGAACTAATAACCTTCTTTGAGCTCTCTCTATGAAAACGATGACAACTATGAGTATAAGAAGTAAGAAAATAATTGATATAATTGCAATAGCTGAGAGTGCACCAGTTCTTCCTAGTTCAAAGGTGTTAAAAATAGCGAATGGAAGATTAGCAACAATACCTGAAAAAATTATTATTGAAATTCCACTTCCAAAACCATTTTCAGTTATTTGCTCACCTAACCACATTAAAAATATAGTTCCTGATGTCATAGTTATGACAGCAGATATTTGAAAAAAAGCAACACTTCCTAAAGTTGGGTCAACTGTATCAGACAAATTTAGTATACCGTTGGAGATACCGTAGCTCTGAAAAAGACCCAAAACTATTGTTAAATATCTCGTATACTGCTGAATTTTTTTTCTACCTTGTGTGCCCTGCTCTTTTAGAGCCTTCAAGCTATCAAAAGAGGATTGCATCAATGTCATTATAATAGATGCAGAAATATATGGCATAACCCCTAGTGTGAAAATTGACATACGCATTAAAGCACCACCGGAGAACATATCAAAAATTCCTAAAATTCCTCCTTGATGTTGTTCGAAAATCTGCTCTAAGACGGCTGAGTTAATACCTGGAACGGGAATATAAGTTCCTAGTCGGTAAACAGCTACTGCAAATAAAACAAAACCTAATTTTTTAAATAAGCCTGAGCTTTTAATTGCTTCGCTATAGTCAATACTAGGTACTTTGATATTCATAATCTAAAAATTATGATGTCGATCCACCAAGATCTTCAATTCTTTTCTTAGCTCCAGGAGTTACCTTGAAATCCTTAAATTGAAGCTTTTTTTTAAATTGGATTGAGTCAATTAATTTTATAGATTTTTTATGGTCTTTCTTTTTAAGAAAACCTGCCTCAATTAAAAACTTAATATCAATTAAAGAATTTTCATCGAATTTGTTAAAACTTACTAAAGATATAGATAAAGATTTCGGGTTAATTTTTTTTAGTGAATTAAAACCTCTTTTTGGTGTTTTTCTATAAATAGGCATTTGTCCACCCTCAAAGTTTCGAACTGCAACACCTGATCTAGATTTTTGTCCTTTATGGCCTCTACCTGCTGTTTTTCCTAAACCGGTGCCTATACCTTTACCTTTTCTTTTTCTTGAAGTTTGGCGTTGTTTGGAAATTTGATTGATCATTCTTAATTTTCTCTTTTACTTATAACAGAATTTATTTCTATACTTCTTCTAGCAGATACTGATTTTGGAGTATTAATGCTCTTAAGAGCTTTAATTGTTGAACGAACAATATTATGTGGGTTTTTTGTACCGATTGCTTTAGATACAACATCAGATATACCCAATGCTTCAAAAATAGCTCTTGAAGGACCACCAGATATTATTCCAGTTCCTTTTGGTGCAGATCTTAGAATTACAGTGCTCGAAGAAAACTTTGCCTTAACATCATGATGGATGGTTCTACCCTCTCTTAATGGAATTCTTACCATAGTTTTTTTAGCTTCTTCTGAAGCTTTTCTAATAGCCTCAGGTACCTCTTTTGCCTTACCTGATCCAAAACCGACTCTTCCTTGACCGTCACCACTTACAACGAGTGCTGCAAAACCAAATCTTCTTCCACCTTTAACAACTTTTGATACTCTTCTTACAGAAATTAGTTTTTCTATAAATTCTTTGTTTGCATTATTATCTAACATTAAAATGATAATCCTTTTTCTCTCGCTGCATCAGCTAATACTTTAAGTCTTCCGTGATACTTGTAAGACCCCTTGTCAAATTTCACTTCTTTGATACCTTTTTCTATAGCTAGTTCAGCAATCTTTGAACCAACTATTTTAGCTACATCAACTTTTTTTTGTCCTTCATCTTTTTTTAGTTTAACGGAAGAGAATGAACATAATGTTTTGTCATTACTTTCTGATAAAACTGAAGCATAAATATGTTTAGAAGATCGAAATACTAAAAGCTTATGCTTTTTAATTTCATTTAGCTTTTTTCTCACTCTTAATTTTCTTCGAGTAGCTCTAATTTTATCTTTGTTCATTATTTTTTCTTACCTTCTTTTCTATAAATTCTTTCACCCTCATATCGAACACCTTTACCTTTATAAGGTTCTGGTTTTCTGAATGACTTAATTTCAGCTGCTACTTGACCTACTAGTTGCTTACTTGTTCCGGTTACAATAACAATATTTTTTTCAACTTTAATAGAAATGCCCTCAGGTATATCAAAATTAATGTCATGACTATAACCCAGAGAAAGGACTAACTTTTTTCCAGAAACATTGGCTTTGTATCCAGTTCCTATAAGCTCTAATCTTTTTTCAAATCCTTTAGAATTACCAATTATTTCATTTTTAACATTTGCATAAATAGTGCCAAGAAGTGCTTTATTTTCTCCAGAGAAGTGTAAAAGGTTATCTTTGTGATCAACTTTAATTCCAATTGGTAGGACAGTTGATGATTTTCCTAACTTACCCTCAAAATTAATTTCATTATCTGTCATAGAAATTTTAATATCTTCAGGGATATTTATAGGGTTTCTTGCTAATCTTGACATGACTTAGAAAACGCTTATTAGCACTTCCCCTCCAACTTTTTGATTTCTTGCATCAGCGTCTGACATTACACCTTTTGAGGTAGACAATATCGTAGTTCCTAAACCACCAATAGTCTTAGGAATTTCATCTACAGAGCTATAAACACGACAACCTTGTTTTGTAATTTTTTCAATCTTATTAATTAGAGGAGAGCCCTTATAATATTTTAAAGTAATTGAGATATCTTTTTTTGTATCTCCTAATATTTCGAAGCTATCAATGTATCCTTCTTTTTTTAAAACATCACACACATTAGCGTTTAATTTTGAAAAAATTGCTTTTACAGAAACTTTGTTTGCTTTTTGTCCATTTCTAATTCTTGTAATCATATCTGCTAGTGTATCGCTCATACTACCAACTCGCTTTCGTTAATCCGGGTATTTGTCCCTTACCAGCCATATCTCTTATAGCAATTCTAGATAAATTAAATTTACTATAAACTCCTCGTGGTCTACCTGATAAAAAACATCTATTTCGATATCTAATTCTTGATGAATTTCTTGGTAAAGACTCAAGTTTCATTTGAATTTTTACTCTTTCTTCAAATGGAAGGTCTTTACTAGATAAAAGACTCTTTAGTTTTTTTCTTTTCTCACTAAGTCTGTCTATTAGCACTTTTCTATTATTATTTTTTTGTATTGCGCTTTGTTTTGCCATGATTAATTTAGAAATGGAAAGTTCATTAATTTTAACAATTCATATCCCTCTTTGTCGTTGTTTGCTGAAGTGGCAATAGTGATATCAAAACCAAAGATATTTTCAACATTTTCAACACTTATTTCAGGAAAAATAATGTGATCTTTAATACCTATGGTTATATTACCTTGGCCATCAAATGATTTTTTGTTATACCCTCTAAAATCTTTAATTCGAGGCATAGCAATATTTACTAGTCTATCGTAAAACTCCATCATCATATTTTTTCTGAGAGTGACAGAGAGACCCACTGGCATTCCTTTTCTAATTTTAAAGGAAGCAATAGCTTTTTTAGACATTCTAACTACTGGTGATTGACCAGATATAAGAGAAAGGTCTTTTTTCATTTTTTCAATAGCTTTGTTATCTTCTTTAATAGTTCCAATACCCGCATTGATCACTATTTTTGAAATTTTTGGAACAGCTAACTTATGAGGTATCTCTAAGTTTTTAGCCAACTGATCAGAAACATTAAATAATTCTTGAATTGAATTTGACATTAATATTTGTCTCCTGATGATTTTAAAACTCTAATTTTTTTTCCACTTTCTATTTTAAAACCTACTTTTGAGGATTTCTTAGACTTAGAGTCGTAAGCTAAAATATTGGAAATATGGATAGGCATTTCCTTGTCCACGATACCGCCTTTAGACTCTTGGGATGGTTTTTGGTGTTTTTTACTTACATTAACACCAGATATAACTACTTTGTCAGAGGAATTGATAATCTTAGATATTTTTCCAATTTTTCCTTTATCTTTTCCAACTTTAACAATCACTTCATCACCTTTTTTATACTTTTTAATCATTATAATACCTCAGGAGCCAAACTAACGATTTTCATCATATTTCTTTTTCTAAGCTCTCTTGTAACAGGTCCAAAAATTCTTGTTCCAATTGGTTCATTTTGTTTATCTAGAAGAACGGCTGCATTTGAGTCAAATTTAATTGAAGTTCCATCTTCTCTGATTAAAGGTTTTTTTGTTCTTACTATAATTGCTCTTTGTACTTCACCTTTTTTTACTTTAGATCTTGGAATAGCATCTTTGACAGAAACAACAATAATATCACCAATTCTTGCATATCTTCGTTTAGACCCGCCAATAACTTTAATACAGCTGATTAGTCTAGCTCCAGAATTATCTGCCACTTGTAAATTAGACTCGGCTTGTATCATTATTTAATAACTTCCCATGATTTATTTTTTGAAATTGGTTTAGTTTCTTGAATCCTCACGGAGTCCCCAACAATAATTTTATTTTCACTGTCATGAGCGAGATATTTTTTAGAAACTCTGATTAATTTTTTATAGATTGGGTGTGTAGTTTGTCTTGTTACTAAAACAGAAATTGTTTTATCTCCTGATTTTTTTACTACTTTTCCACTTAAAATACGTTTAGGCACTCTTATTTGTCCTTTCTTTAGTTAAAAGCGATGCAATTTGCTTTTTAACTTTCTTAAATTGTGATGTATCTGTGAGCTGCCCACTTTTTTTCATTATTTTTAAATTAAATAATTCCTTTTTTAAACTGTTTACGTCTTTATCAGCCATTAAAATTGATCCAATGATACAAAGGTTGTTTTTACTGGTAGTTTAGCAGATGCAAGTTCAAAAGCTTTTTTAGCTAGGTGCTTGTCAACACCGTCCACTTCAAACATTATAGTTCCAGGTTTAACTCTACATACCCACCTGTCAATAGCACCTTTACCTTTACCCATTCTAACTTCTGCAGGTTTAGCTGTGACTGGCACGTCAGGAAATACTCTAATCCAAAGTCTCCCCGCTCTTTTTAAAAATCTTGTAATAGCTCTTCTAGATGCCTCTATTTGTCTAGCAGTCACTCTCTCAGCATCTAATGATTTTAGTCCATAATAACCAAATGTTAGTTCGTAATTCCCTTTAGCACTTCCATGAATTCTTCCTTTGTGCTGTTTTCTATATTTAGTATTCTTAGGTAATAACATTAATTTGCTTTCTCTTTTTTATCTTCAGTTTTATTTGTTGTATTTTTACTCTCACCCTTAAATAACCAAACTTTAATTCCAATAATTCCATAAGTTGTTAGGGCTCGAGCTGTTGCGTAATCTATATCAGCTCTTAAAGTATGTAAAGGCACACTTCCCTCTGAAAACTTTTCTGTTCTTGCTATTTCAGCACCACCTAGTCTACCGCCACAGACAATTTTAATACCTTTAGCACCTAGTTTAATTGCTGATAAACCTGATTTTTTCATCGCTTTTCTAAAAGCGACTCTTTTTTCTAATTGCCTTGCAATAGAGTCGGCTAGTAATGAAGCGTCTGTTTCAGGTTTTTTTATTTCTTTGATATCTAATGAGATACTCTTGTCTGAGAGCTTTGATAGTCTATTTCTTAGCTTTTCAATATCCGCACCTTTTTTTCCAATAAGAACTCCTGGTTTAGATGTGTGAATAATAATTTTAAGGTTTGCTGCAGCTCTTTCAATTATAACAGAGCTTATGCCAGCGATTGAGTAATTCTTTTCTATATAATTTCTAATTTTATAGTCTTCTTTTAAAAAAGTTGAATAATCTTTTTTTTCAAACCAAGTTGATTGCCAATATTTATTAATTCCTACTCTTAATGAAGTTGGGTTAACTTTTTGTCCCATTATACTCTCTCCTCTAACACTAATGTTAACCTAGAAAAAGGCTTAATAATTTGAAACGCTCTTCCCTTACTCATTGGTCTAAATCTTTTCATTCTAAGACTTTTACCTACATAAGCCTCTTTAACAAAAAGTTTATCAATATCTAAATTATTGTTGTTCTCTGCATTTGCGACTGCAGAATTTAATGTTTTTAAAACTTCTTTACTGACTCTTTTATTTGAAAACTTCAAAATATTTAAAGCTGCGTTGATATCTTTTTTTCTAATATCTTTAACAATTAAGTTTAGTTTTTGGGAACTAGTTCTTATCATTTTATTAATAGCTTTTACTTCTTTAGACATTTTTATTTTTTACCTTGAACTGCTTTCTTATCTCCTGAGTGGCCTTTAAAAACTCTTGTTGGAGAAAACTCACCAAGCTTATGTCCAACCATATCTTCAGTCACATATACTGGTATGAAAGATTTTCCATTATAGACTGAAATGGTGACTCCAACAAAATCTGGAATAATTGTAGATCTTCTTGACCATGTTTTAATTGGAGATTTTGAACTTTCTTCTTTTGATTTTTTAACTTTTTTGAAAAGAGTTACATCAAAGTAAGGTCCTTTCCATACAGATCTTGCCATTACTTTTTAGCCCTTCTTGAAATAATCATTTTTGATGTAAATTTAATTTTTCTAGTCTTCTTACCTTTTGTCTTCATACCCCAAGGTGTGGATGGGTGTCTACCACCAGATGTTCTTCCTTCTCCACCACCGTGTGGGTGGTCGACAGGGTTCATAACAACGCCTCTTACAGTAGGTCTAATACCCAAGTGTCTTTTAATTCCAGCTTTACCAATTTTTTTATTTTTATTATCTTGATTAGAAACAACTCCTATAGTCGCCATACATTCACCATGAACTAATCTAGTTTCTCGAGACGAAAGCTTAACCATTACATATTTTTCTTGTTCTCCGAGTACTTGAGCAAAAGATCCAGCAGATCTACATATTTTGCCACCCGCTCCTGGCTTTAGTTCAATATTATGAATAGAGGTACCAGTAGGAATATTTTTAATCTTCATTGCATTTCCAGATGATATTTCAGTTTTAGCTGAGGAAATAACCTTATCACCGATTTTTAAATCAGACGGTGCTATAATATATTCTTTTAAATCTTGATAGTTGATAAGTGCTATGAAAGCACTTCTATTAGGATCGTATTCAATTCTTTCAACTGTACCTATTTTATCAAATGTATTCCTTTTAAAATTCACAAGTCTATATTTTTTCTTATGGCCACCTGATCTATGTCTAATTGTAATTTTACCTGTATTATTTCTACCTGAATTTGGTTGTAAGTCTTGAAGCAATGATTTTTCAGGACGGCCTTTAAAAAGCTGAGATTTATCAATTTTTACAGTTTTTCTGAAAGAAGGTGTCGTTGGTTTGTAAGTGATTAAGCCCATTTTATACCTTACCACTCATATCTATAGTATTACCCTCTTTAAGAGTGACTATTATTCTTTTAAGTTCTGACCTAGTACCTCTTTGCCCTTTGAATACCTTTGGCTTACTCTTTACATTTAAACTATTAAGTTTTTGAACTTTAACTTTATAAATTTCTTCAATTGTTTTTTTAATATTTATTTTATTTGCGTCATTTCGAACTTCAAAAATGTATTTATTGAATTGGGCATTAGCTGTTGATTTTTCTGTAATAACAGGTTTTTTAATTAAGTTGAGTTCCATTTTTAGTTACTACCTATGTATGAATTGTAAATAGAAGATTTTTTTGAGAATAAAATCATATCTGATTTTAATGCTGTATGAACCGAATAACTTTTGTCAGAGATAAAATATAATTTTTTGTAATTTTGAAATTTAATTACTAATTTATTATCTAATAAGTTGGTAAGAACAAAAATGATCATTTTATTTTGATTTTTTTTTAATAAATCTGAAATATTTTTTTCGTCTAGTTTTTCTTCATCAAAAACGAAAAGAGCTTTATTGTTGCTTTTACTAACTATAGAAGAAATTAAAGCTGTTTTTTTGACTTTTTTATTAACTTTAAAAGAAACATCATGGAATTTTGGTCCAAAAGCTTTTCCACCACCTCTTCTTTGAGTTGTCTTTTTATTACCAGCTCTTGCGTTTCCAGTTCCCTTTTGCTTAAATAATTTTTTTCCAGATCCTGCTACTTCAGATCTATCAAGGCTGTGGTTATTACCTTGTTTATGTGTATAAATTTTTTGTAAAGATAAATGTAATGCTTTTTCAGAAATATTTTTATCTTTTAATGTTACTTGTTCAAACATTTATTTAAAAACCTTTACTATAGATTTATTCTTACCTGGCACAGAACCTTTGATAAATATTAATTTTTTGTCTTGATCTATTAGAAGAACCTCTAAATTTTTAGTAGTTGTTAATTGATCACCTAAATGACCAGCCATTTTCTTTCCCTTAAATACTTTACCTGGGTTTTGATTTTGACCTGTTGAACCATGAGCTCTATGTGAGATAGAAACACCATGAGTTGCTCTCATACCACTAAAGTTATGTCTTTTCATAGCTCCGGCAAAACCTTTACCTGTTGATTTAGACTGTACTGAAACTTTATCGCCAACTTTAAATTTAGGGTCTATTAATGAACCAATCTCTAATAAGTCTTCATCAGTGGTTATTCTTTGTTCTTTTATAATTTTTTTTGGTTCTAAATTTAGTTTATTAAATTGTTTTAATTGAGGTTTATTAAGTTTTTTTGGTTTGAGAAAGCCTATGATATTTGCAAGATAGCCATCTCTATCAATAGTTCTATTACCAACCACAGAGCAGCTATTGTAATCAAGAACTGTGGCAGAGACCCTTGTACCATTTTCGTTGACAAATGAAGTTTGGCCAATTTTGGTACTAATGATCATGATAATTATTTTTTTATTTTAATATCTACATTGACACCAGAAGCTAAATCGAGCTTCATAAGTGCATCAACAGTCTGAGGTGTGGGCTCAATAATGTCCATCATCCTAATATGCGTTCGTAATTCAAACTGTTCTCTACTTTTTTTATCAACGTGCGGAGATTTATTTACAGTAACTCTTTCAATTTTAGAGGGCATAGGAATAGGACCAATCACTTTCGCACCAGTTCTTTTAGCTGTTTGAAGGATATCAATTGAACTTCTGTCTAGAATGTTATGATCAAAGGATTTAAGTCTAATTCTAATATTTTGATTTATCATGATTATGCCAGTTTTGATTTAATTTCTTCTTCAACATTTGAAGGTACTACATCATAATGTGAGAATAACATTGTATAACTTGCTCTTCCTTGACTCATAGAGCGTAGATTATTAACATAACCAAACATATTAGCAAGAGGAACTACTGACGATACAACTTTAGCGTTACCTCGATCCTCCATTTTTTCAATTTGGCCTCTTCTTGAATTTAAATCACCAATAATATCACCCATATAGTCCTCAGGAGTTACAACTTCGACTTTCATCATTGGCTCAAGTAGTTTAGGACCAGCTTTTCCGACAGCTTCTCTAAATGCAGCTCTTGAAGCTATTTCAAATGCTAACACTGATGAGTCTACGTCATGATAGGCTCCGTCGTGAACTTCAGCTTCGAAATCAATAACGTTGTATCCAGCAATGACACCATTTTGTGCAGCAAAGTTAATTCCTTTTTCGACACCTGGGATGTATTCTTTTGGAATATTTCCTCCAACAACAGTGTTTAAAAATTTAACACCAGAGTTTCTTTCTAATGGTTTAAATTTCATTTTTACTCTTGCAAATTGACCTGCACCACCAGATTGTTTTTTATGTGTGTAGTCAACTTCAACATCTTTAGTAATTGTTTCTCTGTAGGCTACTTGAGGTGCTCCCACATCTGCTTCAACCTTGAATTCTCTTTTCATCCTATCAACTAAAATTTCTAAATGGAGTTCTCCCATTCCTTTAATTATAGTTTGACCAGACTCTTCATCTGAAGTAACTCTAAAGCTTGGATCTTCTTGAGCCAGTCTACCTAAAGCTTGTCCCATTTTTTCGTAGTCAGCTTTAGTCTTAGGTTCAACAGCAACTTCAATAACAGGGTCTGGAAATTCCATTTTTTCTAAAATAACATTATTTGAAGGATCACATAGTGTGTCACCTGTTGTAACGTTCTTTAATCCGACTAGAGCTACGATGTCACCAGCTTTGGCTTCTTTGATTTCTTCGCGAGTATTTGAGTGCATTAAAAGCATTCTACCAATTCGTTCTTTTTGATTTTTTGATGAGTTTAATATTGTAGATCCAGAACTAAGATTTCCACAGTAAAGTCTACAAAATGTTATTTGACCAACAAAAGGGTCTGCAGCAACTTTAAAAGCTAATGCTGCAAAAGGTTCTTCTGGTGTGTTTGGAATTTGTAACTTCTCATCAGATCCCTCTTTAATACCTTCAACAAAACCAATATCTTTAGGAGATGGAAGATAATCAACAACAGCATCCAGTAAAGGTTGAACACCTTTATTTTTAAAAGCAGTTCCACATAAGACAGGAACAAATTTAAAATCTATAGTACCTTTTCTTATACAAGCTTTTAATGTATCGACGGTTATTTCTTTTCCCTCTAAATAATCTTCTAACGCCTGATCGTCTGCTTCGACAGCGTTTTCAATAAGCTCTTCTCTTTTTTTCTTAGCTTCTTCTAATAAATCTTCACTAATCTCTGTTACATCATATTCAGCACCTAGACTATCGTCTTTCCAAATAATTGATTTAAAGTTTACAAGGTCAACAACACCTTTGAATTCTGCCTCTTTGCCAATAGCCATTTGTAAAACAAGTGGATTGGCTCCTAATCTGTCTTTAATAGATTGAACATTCATTTCAAAATCGGCACCAAGTCGATCCATTTTATTACAAAAACAAATTCTTGGTACTTTGTATCTATCAGCTTGTCTCCAAACTGTCTCTGATTGTGGCTCAACTCCAGCGACACCGTCAAAGCAAGCAACAGCTCCGTCTAAAACTCTTAAAGATCTCTCAACTTCAATTGTAAAATCAACGTGCCCAGGTGTGTCTATGATATTAATTCTATGATCATTCCAAAAACAAGTAGTTGCAGCTGAAGTAATTGTTATTCCTCTTTCTTGCTCTTGTTCCATCCAGTCCATAGTTGCGGCACCATCATGTACTTCTCCTATTTTATGGGACTTACCGGTGTAGTATAAAATTCTTTCAGTGGTAGTAGTCTTACCTGCATCGATGTGGGCCATAATTCCAATATTTCTATATTTACCTAGATCCATTTTTTACCACCTATAATGAGCGAATGCTCTGTTGGCTTC
>OCZA010000172.1_pt1 | contig 23252 bp, 20 predicted proteins | sample 1539021 | NCBI WGS metagenome assembly OCZA01 (sample SAMEA2619376, study PRJEB22493) | marine metagenome | biome: marine biome (ENVO:00000447); feature: surface water layer (ENVO:00002042); material: "saline water (ENVO:00002010), including plankton (ENVO:xxxxxxxx)" | depth 5 m | reverse complement strand
TCTGGTTCTGGGACATCAGGCATATCAACTTGGTGCTCCAAACCTTTTTCTCTTTTTTGAAAAGAGATTGAGCAATTAAAGATTACCTCGCCATCCTGTATTGCCTTAACACTTCTAGTTGTAAAACTTTTACCATCTCTAATTCTATCTACAGTAAAAGTAATAGGCTTTTCCATATTACCCGGTCTTATGAAATATGAATGAAAGGAATGAGCAAAATGTTCAACGTTCACAGTTTTATATGCAGCTATAAGTGTCTGGGCCATAACTTGACCGCCAAAAATTCTTTTATAGCCTACATTTTTACCATTCCAAGAAAAAATATCTCTATCAACCTTTTCTAGATTGAACAGTTCAAGCGGTCTATTTAGAGAAGGTTTATCTGCCATATTTAGGTTGCACTTAGCCCGCCATCAATAATAAGTTCTGTTCCGGTTATAAATGATGATTCATCTGAAGCTAAAAATACAGCTGCATTTGCAATGTCTATTGGCTCTGCAAGCTTCCTAATAGGTATTTGTTGTACAAGCTTTTCTTCAATATTTCTTTCAGGAGCTGCATCAATCATACTTTGTACCATTGCAGTTCTTGTGAATACTGGATGAATTGAATTGCATCTAACTAAGTTAGTTGATTTGGCACAATGAAGTGCTACAGATTTTGAGAGATGTCTTACAGCAGCTTTTGATGAATTGTAAGCAGATGTATTATGTGAAGCGACAATGCCTGACATAGAAGAAATATTAATTATCGATCCGTTACCAGAATCTCTCATCAAAGGTAATGAATATTTACATCCCATAAATACTGAATCCAAATTAACTTTATGAACTAGCTCCCATTGTTCCAAGTCGGTTGATTCAACATCACCTCCACCTCCTATACCAGCATTATTTACCAATATATTTAATGATCCGATGTCATCTTTAATTTTTTTTATAGCCTCTTGCCAATGACCCTCATTAGTAACATCCAAAACAATATAATCACAAGAAAGCTCTTTTGCCGTCTCAGCTAAAATTGTTTCATTTATGTCGCTTATGAAAACTTTTGCACCTTGAGCAATCATAGATTTTGCCATTTCTTTGCCCAATCCTTGAGCTCCCCCAGTAATTAACGCAACTTTATTTTTTAATCTTTCTGACATATCTCTTACTCTAACTTTAATAAGGCTATCTTACATTGTTTATAAAAAAACTAGAACTTTATACTCTCAAAAGGTAGGATATGCAGTCCTAAAACAAAGTTTTTTTAAAAATGACAATTAATAAAAATATAGATTTACCAGTGAAGCCTGATCATAAATTTAATGTCTCAGAAGTTTTCAATATAGATTCAAAGCTTGCTGTGAAAGGCTTCAAAAATAAATCTGATTGGGTTCCTGAAGTTGATGATTCTTACGTTTTTGACAAGGATACAACTTTATCAATACTTGCGGGTTTTGAGCATAATAGAAGAGTTATGGTCCAAGGTTTTCATGGAACAGGCAAATCAACTCATATTGAGCAAATAGCTGCTAGATTAAATTGGCCATGTGTTCGAATTAATCTTGATAGTCATATAAGCAGAATTGATTTATTAGGTAAAGATGCAATTAAGGTAAATGATGGTAAACAAATAACCGAATTCCAAGAAGGTCTTTTGCCCTGGTCGATACAAAATCCTGTTGCGTTAGTCTTTGATGAATATGATGCAGGTAGGCCTGATGTAATGTTTGTAATTCAAAGAATACTTGAAGTTGAAGGTAAGTTGACTTTACTAGATCAAAATAAAATTATAACTCCTCACTCTAGTTTTAGGTTATTTGCAACAACAAATACTGTTGGCTTGGGAGATATGACTGGCTTATATCATGGCACACAACAAATTAATCAAGGTCAATTAGATAGATGGCACATACTTTCTACACTAAACTATCTTGATCCAAAACAAGAATTTAAAGTAGTCATTTCTAAATTAGGCGCTGTAAAGGGTGCTAAAAATCAAGAGATTGTTAAAAAAATGATAAAACTTGCTAATTTAACGAGATCGGGATTTGCTAATGGTGATATTTCAACATTAATGTCACCAAGAACAGTAATATCATGGGGTCAAAATTATAAAATATTTAAAGATCTTACAGCCTCCTTCAAGTTAAGCTTTTTAAATAAATGTGATGATATTGAAAAATCTATTATCTCTGAATATTTTCAAAGATGTTTTGATATAGAAATTGAAAATAATTAAGAAAATTAAAACTTCACATGAGTTGGAATAAAAATAGAGATAGACTTCATGAAGCTGCTTTTTCCTCTGTAAAAGCAATATCTAAAAATAAGGAGTTAACATCAAGCACCGGTTTATCACAAAGACCTCCAGTCGATAAAAATATTATTATTCCATCTGCTCCTAGATCCTCTAAAGACTTAAACAAATGGAGAGGAGAATCAGACTATCAAGCCTTCTGGCATCTTTATCACAAAAAAACTCAGGAAGTATCTCTTACTTTGCCAGCAAGAATGATATTTAATGAGCTTGAAATATCCAGAGTTGAGCTACTCGGATCCGATAAGTATATAGGGGCTAAAAAAAATATTTCTGAATATCTCAACCAAAGAAGCTTAAATATGCATGATAAAAAATCTCTTAATTTTTTGGCCTATGGCGCAAATCTTTGGTTAAAAAGCTTAGCAAAATTTAATTTAAATGATGAGTCTGTAAATATTATTCAAATTTTTAAAGAAAAATATAAATTAGATAAATCATCAGAATCTATCGGTGATTCACTTATTCAAAATATTAAAGATCAAGAAAAATTTAAAAAATTATCTTTGAAGTTCCTTGAAAAATTAGATCTTTATAAAGATGTCTCTGAAGAAGACGAAGAAATAGATGCTGCTGATTCACCTGGTTCAACTAATGATATTGAAAATGAAGATATAGAAGCAGAATCTGAGTTAAGCGATAGCGACGAAAATGACTTTAAAGATTTCCAAGGTGAATTTGATGATGATCTTAAAGAATCTTTAGATGCAATAGATGACACTTCGATTCAAGAAGAGATTGAGGCAGCAACATATCCTAACAATCAATTTTCAAATGATATTAAGAAAAATTATTCAATATATACGACAAACTTTGATGAGATAATTGATGCAAAGGATCTAGTTACTTCAGATGAATCTTTAAGGTTAAGAAATCAGTTAGATAATTTGATCAAACCACATTTAGCTACCATTGGGAAGCTAGCAAATAGGCTGCAAAGACTTCTACTAGCAAAACAGAATACAAGCTGGAATTACAATCTAGAGGAAGGTATTTTAGACAACGCAAGATTGCATAGAGTGATTGCTAATCCTGGATATCCTCTAAGCTTCAAAGAAGAAACTGAAAATAATTTTAAAGATACTGTGGTATCACTGCTAATAGATAACTCTGGTTCAATGAGAGGAAGGTCGATAAGTTTGGCAGCAATATGTGCTGATATTATTGGTAGTACATTGGAGAGATGTCAGGTTAAAACTGAAATACTTGGTTTTACTACAAAACATTGGAAAGGCGGAGACTCAAAAAAATTATGGGTAATTAAGGGTAATCAATCTAATCCAGGAAGGTTAAATGATATAAGGCATATTATTTATAAAAGCGCTGATAATAGTTGGAGAAGATCAAGAAAATATTTTGGAGCAATGTTAAGAGAAGGCTTATTAAAAGAAAATGTTGATGGAGAAGCGCTGGCATGGTCTCATGAGAGGTTAATAAAAAGACCAGAAGAAAGAAAAATTCTCATCGTTATTTCTGATGGAGCTCCTGTGGATGACAGCACCCTTTCAGCTAATAGAGAGGATTTTCTTGATAATCATTTAAGAGAAATTATTTCTAAAATTGAAAATGATAGTCCTGTAGATCTTCAAGCCATAGGAATTGGGCATGATGTTACAAAATATTATAAGAATGCACTGACAATAAACAGAGCTGAAGAACTTGGAGAAGTTTTATTAGAGGAATTAACAAAACTTTTCAATGATTAGCAATTATTATAAAATAAGACAGTGCTAAACGCCGCACCCAATTAACTTTTTAATAGAGAAAAATTTATGAAAATTCGTAAGCAAGATGGACCGCCTGAAGATTTAATATACTTTGATGAAGATCTAAACCTTACACAGAATAATGTAGAGGATGTTGTTGAGATTTTTAATACACCTCTAACTGGTTCATATAATTGGGATTACACTATTTCAGATAATCGAATCAAGAAATTATATGAGCTTGGAAAAGAGCTAAATTGGAATGGTTCAATAGATTTAAATTGGGATTATACTCATCCAGCTGATAAAAGACTTGTTGAAACTGACGAGCAGCTTCCACATGAAACTCTTGAAGCATATGAAAATCTATCTGAAGAAGAAAAAATATTGTTTGATAGACATTCTACAGCTGAACTTATGAGTCAGTTCTTACATGGAGAACAAGGAGCGCTTCTGGTAGCCTCTCAGTTAGCTTCTTGTGCACCCACTTATAATGCGAAACTTTATGCAGCCTCTCAAACATTTGATGAAGCAAGGCATGTAGAGGTTTTTAATAGATATTTGCAAGATAAAATTGGTATTCATTACCCTATTAATCCTTCTTTAAAACTATTATTAGATAAAATTCTTACTGATGAAAGATGGGATTTAAAGTTCATTGGTATGCAAATAATTATTGAAGGGCTTGCACTTGCAGCTTTTCAGATGCTTAAGGCTATTACTAAAGATCCCCTTCTAAAACAACTTTTGCATTATGTAGTTAGGGATGAAGCGCGCCATGTAACATTTGGTATTAACTATCTTGAAGATTTCATTAAAACACTTTCGCCAGAAGAAATTGAAGAAAGAGCTGAATTCGCTTATGAAGCATGTGTTATTTCAAGAGAAAGATTAATCAATACTAAGGCTGAGCAAAGATTTCTAAATATGTCTGAAGAAGAAGCTAGAAATTTTCAAATGGAAACAAAGTCATTTGAAATGTTTAGAAATTTCTTATTTTCAAGGGTCATCCCAAATCTATCAAGAATTGGATTATTAACTGATTCTGTAAGGCCTAAGTTTGAAGCTTTAGGTTTGCTTGAATATGAGCAAGCACCTGATGATTTTGAATGTGATTGGGCTGAAATGAAAAAACCTCTTGAGAAATTTGGCCAAATACCAACCACTTTATAGTTTTAAATTTATCTTTTGGCCATATCTTATTAATAAGATAATAAACATGGAGAAAAATTATGTCTAAACATTCTGCCCTAAATAGATTTGGTAGATCATCAAATCCTGCCTTTACTAGAGGATTCCAAGATAATGTTGGCAGCTTACCTTTGAGTGAAAGAATGACACTTGATGGAGCTGTTAATAAAACGGGCATCTTATTATCTTTGTGTTTTGGAGGAGCCTTTATTGGATGGAATATTCCTGCTCTTGCAGTTCCAGGTGCGATAATTGGATTTATTCTTGCCATGGTTACTATATTTAGAAGTAAAGAAAAAGCTGGTTCGACTGCACCCTTGTATGCATTAGCTCAAGGAATTTTTCTTGGGGGTATAACTCTTATGTATGAGAATGCATTTGATGGAATTGCTATTCAGGCTATTGGCTTAACTTTTGGTATTCTTGCATCATTGCTACTTTGTTATAAAAGTGGTTACATAAAACCAACAGAAAATTTTAGATTAATGATTGTTGCTGGCATTGGAGGAATATTAATTCTTTACTTGGCTAGTTTTGTAATGAGCTTTTTTGGCGGCGGTCTGAGCCTTCTATCTCCAACTAATGGATCACTAATGAGTATTGGTTTGTCTTTTGGAATAGTATGCTTTGCATCTTTGTCGCTGGTTTTAGATTTTGATTTTATTGAGGAGGGAGCTGAGAAAGGACTTCCAAAATATATGGAATGGTATGGAGCATTCTCTTTAATGATTACATTGATCTGGCTTTACTTAGAAATTCTTAGACTTCTTGCGAAAATGAGAAGCAGGTAGTTATATTGAACACGATAATATTTTCAGTTTTAGCAATCTTTTCCTTATATGTTTTCTTTAAATTGGGCAAGGTAAAAGCTTCAAGTAAGCAATTAAATAGAAATAATAGAATAAATAGATTTGGAAATCGTAATAATGATGAAAGTAATATTATTGAGGGTGAATCTGAGGAAGTAAAAGATGAAAATGATAATTAAGAATATGAATATAAACTTTAAGATGGCCCTACTGGTAATAGTTTTTTTATTTCCAGCATTTACATTAAATTCTGAAAATTTTTCAGCTCCAATAATTCAACCCGGAGCTCCTGGATATCCATCAAAAGTTTTAAATGAATCTGAAGCGACAAATATTGCAAATACATCATATATAAATGCTGATGTTAAATTCCTTCAAGGGATGATTGTCCATCACGAACAAGCAATATTAATGTCTGAGATGGCTGACATCAGAACTAATAATAAAACAATACTCGACCTAGCTAAAAGAATTGATGCCTCTCAGAAAGATGAAATTAATTTTATGGAAAGCTGGTTAAAAGATAGAGACGAATTTAATAATGTTTCAAATAATAGTCACCAAAATCATAAAATGCATGCATCTATGAATATGGAAGGAATGGCTACACCAAAACAACTTGACGACTTAAGAAATTCTAAAAGTACCGATTTTGATAGATTGTTTTTAAAATTAATGATCAATCATCATGATGGTGCATTGGAAATGGTTGAAGAATTAAAGAAATATCCTGGCAATGCATATGATCCAATATTAAATGAATTTGTTTCTGATCTCATAAATGATCAAGGTGTTGAAATAGAAAGAATGAATGTTATCTTGGTTGGGTTATCAGATGATCCTAGATCTGGATTAGCAGCAGGTTTGTTTATTGCTGAAGAGGCTATCTTAAATATGGAGCTAGTAACATCCCTCCAAAAGCCAACAGGCTTCTTTGATCCAGAAAATCCAGCTGAAAAAGGTTCAGAAGATTTAACTGAAGATAACGAAAATAAAACAACTGCAGAAATTTCTAGGTCCTTAAGATCGCCAATGCTGTCTTTTGCTAACACTGATATGGCGTTCAAAGATAATATTTTAGTAGCAGGTAGCTATCATGGATTCAATATTTATGAACTTAGTGATAGTGGTATTCCAAATCTAGTTTCATCAGTAGTATGTCCTGGCGGACAAGGAGATGTTTCTATAGTAGATAACCTTTTAATTATGTCAGTTGAAGAGAATAGAAGCAGAATAGACTGTGGTTTAGAAGGAGTGAATAGAGATTCTAGTCCCGAAAGATTTAGAGGAATTAGAATTTTTGATATTTCTAATTTAAATGAGCCAAAACAGGTAGGAGCTGTCCAAACATGCAGAGGTTCACATACACATTCTGTTGTATCGTCCTCAAAAAAAGAAGGTAAGATTATTGTTTATAATTCTGGTACAGGGCGTGTTAGAGACAATGAAGAAAAGGCTGATTGTTTTGGTTGGGATGGAGGAGGTTCATCCTATTTTTCAATCGATATCATTGAAATACCAGTTAATAATCCCTCAAAATCAAAAATTGTAAAAAGCCCAAAAGTTTTTATGGACTTAGAAACAGGTAACATCGCTGGTTTATGGAGAGGTGGAGATCATGGTGATGATACTCAGGATACAAATACAACCAATCAATGTCATGATATTACAGTATTTCCATCTGCAAACCTTGCTGCAGGCGCATGCTCCGGAAATGGAATATTATTCGATATCTCTGATCCCTATAATCCAAAGAGACTAGATGTTGTTACAGATGTTGGTTTTGCATATTGGCATTCTGCAACTTTTAACAATGATGGTACAAAAGTTATTTTTACTGATGAGTGGGGAGGTGGTGGAAGAGCAAGATGCCGTGCATGGGATCCACTGGATTGGGGCGCTGATGCAATTTATGACATCGTTGATAATAAGTTAGAGTTTAAAAGTCATTACAAAATGCCTGCTCCTCAACTAGAGACAGAAAATTGTGTTGCACATAATGGATCCATCATTCCAATTCCAAATAAAGATATTTTTGTACAAGCCTGGTATCAAGGTGGTATCTCAATAATAGATTTCACAGATTCCTCTAAACCAGTTGAAATAGCTTATTTTGATAGAGGTCCAATACTTGAAGATATTCTGATTACAGGTGGTTATTGGTCAACATATTATTACGACGGTTTTATATATGGCACAGAAATTACAAGAGGGTTAGATGTATTCAAACTAACGCCAAGTGAGTATCTAAGTGAAGAGGAAATTTTTGCAGCTTCAACTGCTTATCCTGCTATAGGGTCAAAAGTTTTTAATCCTCAACAACAAATACCCATGGAATGGCCTGAAAATGCCTCAGAATAAATGATCTATACAAGATCATTTGATCTTACAAAAAACCTTTTTGTTACAGGTAGAGTTTTGATTGGAGTTTATTTCTTACTGCCAGGACTTGCAAAAATTCTTCTATTTTCAGATAACCTAAGTGTTGTTATTAGCAAGGAGGTTCCCTTCCCATCCTTTTCACTTTCACTGATTGCTGTAACTCAAATTGTCTGTGGCATTTGGATAATTTTTGGGAAAAATATTAAAGTAAGCTCAATAAGCTTGGTTATCACAACTTTATTAATCAATTTTTATATACATGACTTCTGGAATCTTAAAGGGAGTCCTGACCAAGGACATGAAATTCAAAATTTTGTGAAAAATCTTGGAATTCTGGCTGGTCTTTTAATTTTATCAAAAGAAAAATGATAGTTGGAATTGATTTTGGTATTACTAACACAGATATAGCTATTTCTGATAATAGTAATTCAAAATTTTTTTCTATACCTTCAAAAAAAATAAATAACGATTTTTTATTAGAGATATTTGATTTTATTCAGTTAAATATAGATGAAGTAGAAAAAATTGCAGTTACTGGCGGTAAGTCGAGTAATTTAAATAATTCATTCAAAAATATACCTATTGTCAAGGTTAATGAAATTGATGCAATTGGCTATGGAGCAATTGAGTTATATGGTATTAATAACAAGCCATTCGTAGCTATAAGTTCAGGAACTGGAACTGCTTGTATTTATCATGCAGATAAAAAATTTAATCATTTGGGTGGTATATCTATTGGTGGTGGTACTTTGCAAGGACTTTCAAATTATATAATCAGTACAAATAAACCATCTCAAATAGAAAAATTAGCAAGCTCCGGTAAAAGAGAATCGCTTGATTTACTAATAGGTGAGGCAGTTAATGAAATTGGATCACTTTATCCAGAAATTACTGCATCAAATTTTGTTAAAGGAAAAATTATAAAAAAACACTCATCGGAAGATATAGCAGCATCTCTTTCAAATATGATTGGGGAAGTTATTGGAACTATTTCATATCTTAATGCAATGATATGTGGCCTAGACGAGGTTTATTTTTTAGGAAGAACCTCTTTAAATAAGACTATCAAAGATGGTATTGAAGATAGACTGAAGCTGGCGAATGTTAAAGGAAATTTTGCAGATAATAGAGAATATGGTAATGTTCTAGGTGCCCTTAAGTTCATTAAGGAAAATTAAGGCTAATTTTTATATAATTTAAATATAATGGAAGTAATTACAGACAAATCACTAATTATTACGTTTGCTATTCCAGTATTCTTTTTGCTAATTATCATTGAATACTTCTATGGTTTATACGTTGGAAAAAATACTTATCGTTTAAATGATACGGTTACTAGTATTGCTATAGGCATGATTAGCAGATTTCCAACAATGCTTAATTTAGGAGTTCAAAGCGTAATATTTCTTTACTTAAGTTCGTATTTAAATTTAGGTTTATTGTCTGTTAAAAATCCATTTACATGGATAGCGGCATTTCTTCTTTATGACCTTTCTTACTATTGGATGCACAGAATGCATCATGAAATAAAAATATTATGGGCAACACATAGCGTGCATCACCATGGGGAAGACTTTAATCTTTCAACAGCATTAAGACAAACAAGCACTGGCTGGCTGTGGAAGTGGATTTTTTATACACCTATGATGGTTATTGGAGTTCCTGTTGAGGTATTTATTACTGTTGCTGGAATTAATCTAGTTTATCAATTTTGGGTTCATACAAAGCATATTGGGCATTTAGGTATATTAGAAAAGATATTAATAACTCCTATGAACCATGGAATTCATCATGCTAAAAATAAAGAATATATAGATGCTAATTATGGTGGTGTTTTTATAATTTGGGACCGAATGTTTGGAACTTATATTGCTGAAAAACCAGATATTAAACCTGTCTATGGAACTGCAACTCCATTAAGTAGTTGGAATCCTATTTGGGCTAACTTCCAAATTTACTCAATTATGTTTAAAGATAGTATTAAAACCAAATCTTGGAAAAATAAAGTTAAGGTTTGGTTTTCAAAGACATACTGGAGACCTGAAGATTGTATTGAAGAAAAAAATCCAGATGATTTCTACAAGAAATATAATCCTGAAATCAGTTTTGATATAAAATTATTTAGCTTTATCCAAATGTTATTTACGACGGTCGTTTCTGGTGCAGTATTAACATTTACATCACTTCATTCTTATTCTGAGGTAGCTATTTTTGGAATATCTTTGATTACTTTAGCCTCATTAACAGGATACCTATTACAAGGTAATAGATCAGGATATCAATTAATTCTAATTTCTTCAGTTATTGGTATTTTAGGTATTTACTCAACTAATTTGCTAAGTATGGAGCTTTTGTCAACGAAGCTCTTAGTTGCTCAGCTATCTACTAATATGCTGATAGTGATCGGAATATATTTCTTCCAATCACTATCTAATAGAAAAACTATAGAAGCTAAATAGTTTACTGAACGTCGAATCTATCTGCATTCATAACTTTATTCCAAGCCGATATAAAGTCTTTCACAAATTTATCAGTAGAATCATCTTCAGCATAAACTTCAACAATTGCTCTTAGTTGTGAATTAGATCCAAATACTAAATCGGATCTTGAAGCTGTTCTTACTTTTTCACCACTTGTTCTATCAAAAGCCTCATAGGAGTTACCTGTTCCATTAGGCTTCCATTGAACAGACATATCTAATAATGTTTTAAAGTAATCGTTACTTAGTTTATTTGAATCGTCAGTGAAAAGACCATATCCATTCATACTTATACCAAGAGATCTCATTCCTCCGACAAGTACTGTCATTTCTGGAGCAGTAAGACCTAAAAGTTGAGCTTTATCTAACATTATTTCTTCTGGAGGTGTGTTTACTCCTTGCGCATGAAAATTTCTAAATGCATCAGATTTTGGCTCTAAAACTTCAAAGGATTCTATATCAGTTTGATCTTGAGTTGCATCTCCTCTACCAGAAGTAAAAGGAACTTCAACACCTGAAGCCATTTCAATAGCAACATTTCCAGCTAAGACAATAACATCAGCAACCGATGCGCCCGTTTCACTTGAAATGGACTCATAGATATTTATTATTTTACTTAGTTGATTTGGATTATTAGCTTCCCAATCTTTTTGCGGTGCTAACCTAATTCTTGAGCCATTTGCACCTCCTCGCATATCAGAACCTCTGTATGTTGATGCACTTGCCCATGCAGTTTCAACCATTTCTTGAATTGATAATCCTGAATCAGCAATCATTCTCTTTGCCTTTTCAATATCATAATCATTTGTTCCAGCAGGTACTGGATCTTGCCATATCAATTCTTCTTCAGGAACTTCAGGACCCATATATCTAGTTTTTGGTCCCATGTCTCTGTGAAGAAGCTTGAACCATGCTCTTGCAAAAGCATCTGCAAATTCATCAGGATTTTCATGAAATCTTTTTGATATCTTGTTGTATTCTGGATCCATTCTTAATGCCATATCTGCTGTTGTCATCATTGTTGGGACTTTTTTTGAAGCATCTTCTGCATCTGGTGCCATATCTTCTTCAGTCTGACCAACGGCATGCCATATGTGAGCACCGGCAGGACTTTTTGTTAACTCCCACTCATATCCAAATAGTAAATCGAAATAACCATTATCCCATTTAGTTGGATTTGCGGTCCAAGCTCCTTCAATACCACTTGTTATGGTGTCACTTCCAACTCCAGATCCGTATGTGCTTGTCCATCCAAAACCCATTTCTTCAAGTGGAGCTCCTTCTGGTTCTGATTGAACATTATCTTCTGTTCCAGCTCCGTGTGACTTACCAAATGTATGTCCACCTGCAACCAGAGCAACAGTTTCCTCATCGTTCATTGCCATTCTGCCAAATGTTTCTCTTATATCATGAGCACTAGCCAAAGGATCTGGGTTACCATCCGGACCTTGAGGATTCACATATATTAAACCCATTTGAACTGCGGCTAGAGGATTGTCTAGTTCTCTTTCACCTTTATATCTTTTATTATCAAGCCATTCTGATTCAACACCCCAATGTATATCTTCTTCAGGCCCCCATATGTCAGGTCTTCCACCGCTATATCCAAATGTTTTTCCGCCCATAGATTCTATGGCAGCATTTCCTGCTAAGATTAATAGATCAGCCCAACTTATCTTCTTTCCATATTTTTGTTTAATGGGCCATAGAAGTCTTCTTGCTTTATCTAGGTTTCCATTATCAGGCCAACTATTGAGTGGGGCAAAACGTTGTGCACCTGTACCTCCGCCCCCTCTTCCATCTGTATTTCTATAAGTCCCAGCAGCATGCCAAGTCATTCTTATAAAAAATGGTCCATAATGTCCGTAGTCTGCGGGCCACCATTCTTGTGAATCTGTCATAAGTTCATACAAATCATTTTTTAATGCTTTGTAATCAATTTTTTCGAATTCTTCTCTGTAATCAAACCCTTCATCCATAGGATTAGATTTTTTATCATGTTGATGCAAAATATTGAGATTTAATTGATTTGGCCACCAATCTTTTGTAGATGTGCCAGTTGAACTATTTGTTGTCATCGCCCCGTGCATTACAGGACATTTACCTTCTGTTTGCTCAGCCATAATTACTGATTCTCCTAATTTAATTTGTGCAGTTTAAGTGTCTAAACTATTTATATATTATCAAAAAACCAAAAAAAAAGTACTTAAAGTATACATTTTTATATCTATTTTTTATGAAGAAATTTTATTGATTTTTAATTTTTAATTTTGATAGGATAACGTATATGAAAAAGCCAAATATATTTCGAAGAACAATAATGTTCATAGTAGACAAATGGAGAATTATTATGAATGTTAAATATAACCCTTTAAGACACGTGCCTGATCCTAGTATACAAACATACTTCATGGTAGTTCTGTTTTCAGTGTGGAGTATTACTTTTGGTCTTATTGCAATCTTTTGGTTGGGATTTATAGGATATAACATTCTAACAAGCATATTGGTTCATTTAGCAATACTAGTCCCAATAGCTTTTACAAATGCAGTTTTTATTGATGCTGAAAGAGATGGTGAGAATTGGTTAAAAGAATGGCGAGAGGAACAGTCTAATTATAAATTAGTGCTTAATAGGTTGAAAACTAAAAATTTAGTTTTATGGGATCCAAATAAAGAAGCCTAAGAAGAAATAGATTTTAAATCACAAGAATTGGTGGAGCTACGCGGGATCGAACCGCGGACCCCCTGCTTGCAAAGCAGGTGCTCTCCCAGCTGAGCTATAGCCCCACATTTTGTTGGAATATTGTACTTTAATGAATAGATTTGTGTATCTTTAATCTAAATTCTTTTTATTATTTATTGGAGCTAGCTTTGACGTGCTCATTGACGAAGATGGATTCTTGCTGCTCTTTCCAGCTGCAGAAGGCCTATATTTTTGTTTATACTTATTGAAAACTTCAAATAATAAATAAAACCAAAAACCATTAACTATTGGTTCGATAAATGCATCAATTACTGCTAGGTTTAACGGTGCTCCAGTAAGCAACCTGTTACATGTCATTGCAATTAATATATGACCAATCGTGTAAATTACTGCTAAATAAATACCTACATTGATATTTTTAAGAATAGGAATTGGTTTATTTATTAAACCTTGTTCAATTTTGTTTTTTAAATAAACTAAAAGAAAATAAAACCAGAAACCATTAATAATTGGCTCAATAAATGCATCGGCAGCAGCCATATCTAAAGAAGCGCCTGTAATAATTCTGTTACAGGTCATTGCAACCAATATATGACCGATTGTATAAATGACAGCAAGAACTAAATTGTCATATTTAAAAATCTGGGTATCGTCATATTTTAAATAATCTTTCATCGGTACATTCTACTTAAAAAAAGGGATGTTTAAAACATCCCTTTAGTTTTAGGGGTATGTATAAGCACCCCTCTCCTCTAATAATATTTAGAAATCGTATGAAAAACCAACTTTCATTGTTCTAGGTTTTTGTGATCTAGCTCCCTCTGAAGGTGCTCTTGAAATTAAATCCTCACTATCAAGTGTATTTTCAAGTATTAAATAGACACTCATAGAATCATTTAGAGCCTTTCTAAGATTTAGATCTAGATAACTATGTGCTTCAATTTCATTATAAGTTCCACATGCTGCAAGTGAGCATGAGCTTCCGACATTTACTAGCCTTGCATTACCGCTTAAACCATTATCATTAATAAAACCTACAACTATAGAGCTCTGTGAGTCAGGAATATATGGCAAGTCATCTCCAGCCGCAACAGTTCCAAAATAATCACTACTTGAACTATTTTTAAATGTTGCATCGGTGCTTGTGTAATTAACTGAGATTGGATAAACAACACCATTATCTCCTTGTAACATCCAAGAACCACTAAACTCAAGACCTGAAACTTCAGCTTCACCACCACTAAATACTGCAGACTCATCTGCATCACATGAGGCGCCACTTACTAAAGTACATTCAGCAGCTAATCTTGAATAATCACTTGCGAAATAAAAAGCTTCAATGTTTGTAGTACCTTCTGAATACCTTACACCTAACTCCATGTTATCAGCTTCTTCTGGGTCAGCACCAAACATTGGGGTCATACCTTCATGGAATCCTGCAACTAAAGTTGTTGTTTCACTTAATTCATATGTGGCACCAAAGCTAGATGTGTTGTGATCATTTTCAGCAAACGTATCTCTAACACTTGTTATTCTTACAGCAGTAAGATTTGGACCTGCACCTTCACCCCATCTTCTATGACGTTGATCATATTCTTCTGATCTGAAACCAACTGTTAAAGCTAGTTTTCCAAAATCCATTGTATCTTCTAAATAATATGAAGTTGCACTAGACTCTCTTAATCTGTTGTTGCTGCCACTTAATCCAACATATCCATATAAAGCAGATAATGATCCATCGGCTGCCTGATCTGCGTATTCATGAGCTTGAATTCTGCTTTCAGAATCTTCCATATCTCTATATCCAACAGTTAAAGCATGTACTCCTATTTCTGTAGATACGGTGAATTGATAACCTTCATTTGTATAATATCTGTTGTTATGTTTGTATTCTATTTCAACAGGGAGTTGGCCATCTAAGATAGCTTGAGCATTAGCACTACCATTATTAGCGTCGCTAATTAGCTCATTGATATCATCTTGCTCTCCATGTTCTTTATCATTATTGAAATCACTAACTTTGAACCAATCTCTATGATAATCGTTCTGCCAAGATGTAAACACAACATCAAAGTTATCAAAGTCACCAACATAAGTTAATGATGTTTGTTCTCCATCGTTCATCATTTTGTCATATGCTGTAGCTCCATATCTCATTCTGGGATTAGCCATAAAACTTGCTTGAGAAAGACCAACGTATGATTGATTTGAATCTTCTTCTAAATCTACTCTTTTGAAAGTTACTGTGTGATTACCAGAGCTATATCTTGCTTTAATCATTAAGTCTGATTTATCAAAACCTGTGTCACCGCCAACATTAGCGATAGAGTCAAAGCCATCGCTTGAATGTTCGTGAACTTCTACTAAAGCACCGAAGTTTCCTTGGCTTGCTCCATAATATGCATGCGTTCTTGCCATACCATTCTCACCAATTTCTTGAACAAATTTACCTGAATTTACTTCAGGTATAGGCGTACTAATTAAATTAATTGCACCACCAATTGTCTGTGGTCCTTGAGATACAACTGCTGGTCCTTTCAATACTTCAACAGAATGAATTCTTCCAGTTGTTGGGAAGTAATATGCTGCAGACGAAGTATATGGTGATGGAGCAACCAAAACACCATCCTCCATTATTGTAACTTTTCCTGATCTCTCAATAGCAGTACCTCTTATAGAAATGTTAGGTCTTAGACCATAACCTTCTTCAGTTCTCATATAAATACCTGGAACTGCAGTTAAAATCTTCTGTATATCTGTGTCCATTGCCTTTTGAAGATCATCATTTGATATCACTGCACCAGATCCTGGCAAATCTTTAACATCATCTTTTGTTCCAATAATTGTTACTGATTCAACTTCATCATCTGCACTTATATTTACAACCAAAGAAGAAAGTACTAGAAATCCAATAATAAATATTGGAGATATATCATTAAAAAATTTATTTATTAATTTACTCATAGTTTTTTCCCTATAATATTTTTAAAAATGAAAGCTACCCTTTTTCGCCTAAAGATTTTTTGATTATAAAAATCTCAAAAACTGCACACTTTTAGGGGAATGACCAATAAGATAGCTTTCATGAATGAGAATGATAATGATTCTCATTTAGATTTGCAAGTAGTTTTTATAAATAAATTTAAATAAAGAAATATCTATGAATAATAGTAAATAAGAAAATGAAAAGAAATGTTCTTAGTCGTTACCTTTTATTGCGAAATATGTACCTAATAAGAAGAGGAATATTTGTTCGCTCATAAATAATTTTTTTGTAACTAACCAATCCGCATGGGCTATAACAATTGCGCCAATCATAATGACTCCAACTGCTCCACCAGAAATTCTTGTTATTAGGTTTCCAATATGACCACTTATTAGTCCACCTAATATAATCCCTGCCCCAGCAGCAACTTCTCCAACAGCAACCATGCTTGTAACAATTTCAGGATACATGTATCCCATACTCTCAAACCAAGTGACCATTTTTTCCGGAGGTAATGGAAATTTTCCAATTCCATGAAGAATGAATGAAGTTCCAAGACCAAGTCTCAATAACCATGGAGTTATCGGCATTAGTGGTTTTGCGATTGATTCAAGAATATTATTTAATTTTTTCATATTAATTTGTTTTAAGCTTTAGTTGATTCAAAAAGTATATCCTTATCATGACAAAGTTCAAAACCTTTCAAACCAATGAATTGATCTAATTCGTCATTACCTATTTTAATATTGGCAAACATAGTTCCATTTGATGAAATTTTTTCTTCCTCAACACATCCCATATCAAAAAGCTGAGACCTAATATTTCCAAGACTTGTATCAAGAGACACCCAGCCCTCATATATTCCATTGAAAAGATTTTTATTGATAGATGAGCGAAGATCTTCAAATTCACTTTCATTCTCAGCAGATATAAATATCTCATCATGCTTTCTTTTTCTCATCGGGCTTAACTTAGAATTACAAACCAAATCACATTTATTGTTAACTATTGTCTGTGGAATATTTTCTAATCCTAACTCTTCAAGTATTGAATTTACCTCAAGAACTTTTATTTTGTGATCAGTGTCTGAAATGTCAACAATATGTAATAAAAGATCAGCTGTCTTTAGCTCATCCAATGTTGCCTTAAATGATTCTACCAACTGAGTTGGAAGATCAGATATAAAACCTACTGTATCTGAAAATAAAATTGGTCCATGATCAGGAACCTTATTCTTTCTAGTTACAGAGTCTAATGTTGCAAATAATTTATCTTCAGCTAATTGCATACTTTCAGTTAGTTTATTAAATAAAGTAGTTTTTCCAGCATTTGTGTATCCAACTAATGCGACTAATTTATTTCTACTCTTCTTTCTTGAATATCTATTTATCTCTCTTTGTTTATGAGCCTTATCGAGTCTTGAATTGAGCCTTTTAATTCTTTTACCAATTAAACGTCTATCTGTTTCTAACTGAGTTTCACCTGGGCCTCTTAATCCAATCCCACCTTTTTGCCTTTCTAAGTGAGTCCAACCTCTAATTAATCTCGTTGACAGATGGTTTAATTGAGCAAGTTCAACTTGAAGCTTACCAATATAAGACGAAGCTCTTGTTGCAAAAATATCAAGAATTAACTCCGTTTTATCAATTACTCTTTTAGCAAAAAAATTTTCAAGGTTTCTGTTTTGTGAGGCAGAAAGTTGATGATTAATAATTATTAGATCAACATCTAGGTCTATTAATTCGTTTTTAATTTGATCTAATTTTCCTTTAGAAATAAATGAGCTTGTTATTGGAATCTTTTGTTTAAATTTTATAGCCTTTACTATTTCTACGCCTGATGAATGAGCTAAGCTATAGAATTCATCATAACTTTTTTCTAATTTTTCTTTTTGATTTAAAGAATCTACTTCAATGTATATTAATAAGGTTTTTTGGATTGTGTTGCTTTCAACAATGTTCATTAGAGATATTGTAGAGTATTTGTTACTATTAATTAACGACATTAAACATTCCTTTTGGAGAAGTGCACATAAATAAAGGAGAAAGAGTTAGAAATTCAAAACTCGCTAGTTTAAGAAGAAAGAATGTAAAAACTATTAAGAAATTAAAACTTGATAAGGTTTACAGGGAATTACGTAAAGCTCGCAAAAATAAGTAATTATTCTTTCTAGCTGAGGAAAACGCTTGATTAGAAGCTAGGTATACTTTTTTATCTTAAAAATACTAAAACTTTTTAATTTGTGATTCACATTTACCTTTAGCATATATTTCAATCTTAGGATTTTTACCTCTTGTGCCATCTTTCTTCTTTAGCCATATATCTCCACTTATTTGTCCTTTGCCAGTGAACCAATTAAATGTATTTGTAATCTTATAAACTTGAACTTTATATTCAGGAAATAGTGGATGATCTAAATCAAGCTCCATAGAGTGCGTAACTGATATGCCGGTATCTTGACTTGTAGCTTCCCAAGCTGCATCAGTATTGATCCAAGCCGGCGATGGATCAAGCGTGTGTGTTAAGGATTTAAACTCTTCTTTCTTAGAATCAACTTCCCAGTATTGAACAACATACAAAGGACTTTTTGACCAATCTTCCTCAGCAAAATTTGTTTTTGCTCTTCTTAGTAGAAAGAGAGACTGTTGTGTTTGTCTAGCTAAATTTTTAAATAATTCTATTCCTTCTGCCAAATATGTTTTCTTTATATCTTTATAAGTTACAGAAAAATCTCCATCCAATTCACATATAATTTTTGAACTTTCTGAATAAAGTGGAATCGATAATAATAGAACTATTAATAAACGCATTTAGTTAATTACATTGTGCGGAAATTATATTAATAATTCCCGCTTTTAAATAAAGTTTTAATCAGCGAAGTCTAATCCTTTAGCCTTTTGAACTTCTCTTTTGTTTGGATTTACGGATTCTCTGAAAGGAATATCAACTATTTCTCCATCAACCGGAGCTCCAGATGAATCTGCATATTCATCAGGCAACATAACCTGTAATTTAGTTCCAATTTCAGATGAATTCCATGGTACCCAGCCAAGTGCTATATTTGTATTTAATTCTGGAGACCACCATGGAGATGTTATAAAACCCATCTCATTTCCATCTGTATCATTTATTAACCAGAAGTCAGGAGCATAATCTGTAATTTCTTTACCCCCAAAAATAAGCCCAACCATTTTCATTTTAAACGGAGCATTACCTTCATCAATAATTGCTCTTTGTTTTTCTAGTGCTTCTTTGCCAATATAATCTGCCTCTTTATTTCTTGGTACCTGATAACTAAGATTTACTTGAAATGGAGATGTTTCATGATCTAAGTCCTGTCCCCAAGATAAAATACCAGCTGCAATTCGACGGTGATGCGCAGGAGCTATTACCATTAAGCCAAACTCTTCACCAGCTTCAAGAACTGCATTCCACATTTTTTCAGCATTTTCATGTGCATCACGGACATAGATTTCGTATCCTTTCTCGCCTGTAAATCCAGTCTGACTGATTACACAATCTGCACCACCAATTTTAGTTTCCATAAGGCCATAATAAGGAATCTCTCTTAACTCTTCTCCAGCAAGCTTGGCCATAAGATCTTCTGATAGAGGTCCTTGTATTTGAACAGGGCAAACATCAATTTCATCAATTTCAACATCATATTTCTTAGTAACATTTACTCCTTGCAGCCAAAATAATAAATCACTGTCAGAAATAGAGAACCAAAATTCATCTTCAGTTAATCTTAATAAAACAGGATCATTAAGCACCCCACCCTTTTCATTACATAAAATTGCATATTTTCCATTTCCTGGTTCAATTTTTGTAGCATCTCTTGTAATGACAAAATCTGTAAAAGCCTCTGCATCTGGGCCTTTTACTCTTATTTGTCTTTCAACAGCAACATTCCACATTGTTACTCTATTAACCAATGCCTCATATTCGACCATTGCACCACCATCTTCTGGTTTTACATATCCTCTTGGATGATAGATTCGATTGTAAACTGTTGCTCTCCAGCAACCCGCTTCATGTGATAAATGCCAAAAAGGTGATTTTCTTACTCGAGTTGATATCAATAATTCGGTAGGTGTCCGACCGCTCTGTCTTAGGTTTATTGGAACAACTCGATCGCTTTGATCAACATTTGGATGGTTTGGATTAGTCATGTGAACCCCCTATTAGTTAATGACAATTACATCAAATTTATCATCAGTTTTTGACTTTGTAAATCAAAATTTATTTCAGTTTTATCTGATTAAAAATTGTGATTTTTTAATGGTTACTTTTAGTTATTTATTTAATATTTTCGAAAGATCTTGAGCAATTATATTATTAGCCTTTTGAGCAGCTTTACTTATTCTTCCAAATATTAGAAAACTATGTGGAAGCTCACTAAAACAATAATCTGTCACTTCAACTTCTGCTTTTTTTAATAAATCGACAAATTGATTTCCTTGATCGCGAATAGGATCAAATCCTGCTGTAGCAATTATAGTTGGGGGTAAATTTCTTAGATTATCTTGATGAAGAGGGTTAGCCCATAAATGGTCAACATTTTGTCCATCAGGAAAGACAGTATTTCTAAAAAACTCCATTATTTTAAAAGTCATAGGAAACATATCTGCACAGCTCTCAATTGATTGTTGATTTTCAAGACTAGTAGTAACCCATGGATAAATTAAACACAGTGCTGCAGGTTGAATACCACCTTTATCTCGAACGTCATGAGCCACTGTTGCAGAAATCATACCACCAGCACTATCCCCTGCCAGAGCTATTGAATTTGGGTTAATTTTTAATATTTCTGAATTCATTTGAACATAATCCCAGAGTGCAAATGCATCCTCAAATGCTGCAGGAAATTTATTTTCTGGACATCTTCGATAATCTAAAGAGATTACTTTTGCATTGCACTTGTCTGCAAGTAAAGAACAAAAATAATCATCTGTTTTTGTATCCATAATAACCAAACCGCCTTGATGAAAAAATAAGATTGCTGGAGCATTTTCTTGATGAATATCTTTTTGATAAGTTCTGATTTTCATTTTGCCAGTTGATGCTTCTATCTCATCGTCTTTGATTGTTATGGTAGGAATGTTTTTAATAGCTAATTCATCTAATTTTTTAGTAGCTTTTCTGAGACTTTTAGGTGAAATTAATATTTCTTGTTGTTCTTGTGGAATAAGCTTTGCAATAATTTGCATATTTGGATCAAGAGTATTTCCATCAATAATAATTGGAGGTCCAGCCAAATATTGAATAAGCTTTTTTGGTAAAACTCTTAATAAATCTAATATTAAATTCTGAAATTTCATTTCATAAAACTATAACATTTAATTAAATAAAGCGTTTGTTAAGACTTATTACTCTTGACAAGTATGTTAAATTTAAATGTACACACTTTTAAAACATCATATGCAAAATAACATATCAAATAGGTTGCCTGTTACTGTGCTTTCAGGTTTTTTAGGAGCAGGTAAAACAACTGTTTTAAGTCATATACTAAATAATCGTCAAAACAAAAAAGTTGCTGTTATTGTGAATGACATGAGCGAGATCAATATTGATGCTTCGATGGTAAAAAATGAAGTATCTCTAAATCATAGTGAAGAAAAGTTGGTTGAAATGAGCAACGGTTGTATTTGCTGTACTCTAAGAGAGGATTTACTTCTTGAAGTTAATAAACTTGCTAAAGATAATAAATTTGATCATCTCGTAATAGAATCAACAGGGATTTCAGAACCTTTACCTGTTGCAGAAACTTTTACTTTCGCTGATGAAAATGGCGTTTCTCTTTCAGAAGTGGCAAGGCTAGATACTATGGTTACAGTTGTTGATGCTGTAAATTTTTTAAAGGATTACGAAGATGCTAAATATCTTCAAGATACTGGTGAGTCACTCGGTGAAGATGATGAGAGAAGTGTTGCAGATTTATTAGTTGATCAAATTGAATTTGCCGATGTAATTCTTATTAGCAAAACTGATTTAGTTGAAGAAGAAGACATTACTAGGTTAAATGCTATTCTTAAAAATCTTAACACTCATGCCCGAATAATACCTATTACAATGGGTGAGGTAGAAATTGAAGATGTGCTAGATACTGGTTTATTTGATTTTGAGAAAGCAAGAGAAGCTCCTGGATGGCTCAAAGAAATGCGTGGAGACCACACTCCTGAAACTGAAGAATATGGCATAAGCAGTTTTAGTTATGTTGCGCGTCGACCATTTCTTCCAGAAAAGTTTTTTAACTTTGTTCATGATACTCAAAAGTTTGGAAAATTAATAAGATCTAAGGGATATTTTTGGTTAGGTTCACGTCTTGAATATGCCGGACAATGGAGTCAAGCAGGTGGTATTGCTCGTTATGGTTTTGCAGGAATGTTTTGGAGGTCTGTGCCAAAGAAAGACTGGCCAACAGATGAGGAGTCTTTAAAAACTATAAAAGAAAATTGGGTGGAGCCATTTGGAGATATGCGACAAGAATTAGTTTTTATCGGACAAAATCTTGATCAAGAAGCTATGATTCAAGCACTTGATGATTGTCTCGTCTCTGAAGACGATATGCTTAAAGGTGAAGAATTTTGGACTTCATTGGAAGATCCTTTTCCTCCTTGGCAAGAAATTCAATAAATGGTGGGCCCGGGAGGACTCGAACCTCCGACCAATGGATTATGAGTCCACTGCT
>OCZA010000171.1_pt1 | contig 23271 bp, 31 predicted proteins | sample 1539021 | NCBI WGS metagenome assembly OCZA01 (sample SAMEA2619376, study PRJEB22493) | marine metagenome | biome: marine biome (ENVO:00000447); feature: surface water layer (ENVO:00002042); material: "saline water (ENVO:00002010), including plankton (ENVO:xxxxxxxx)" | depth 5 m | reverse complement strand
ATAATACAATTATTACTGGTTCGACTGTGTTATCGCTATACGGTTTGAGAGATTGTAAAGATGTAGATCTCATTTATTTCAATAATCCACCTGTTGACTCTCATAATCAATATTTGGGCAACCTCTATAAATTAACTTTAGATGCCATTTTTAACAATCCAAAGTATCATCTATATTACAATGGATTACAATATGTGTCTCTAGATGTAATTAAAAATATGAAGAAAATGAGAAATGAACCAAAAGATGTGATAGACGTAAAATTAGCAGAGGAAATAAAATGAAAAATTTAATTTATCAAGTATGGGCTGGTGACATGAGACCTGGTTGTAGGTACAGTGAAAAACTTTTTAGACAATATGCACAAAGAGTTGGAGCAGATTACAGATTAGATATAAGTCCAAACATTGCCAGCAAGTATGTTAAAGGTAAAAACGGTATGTATTTTGAATGGTTAAATCCTATGTTAGATGATTCATTTTTAGAATACGATAAAGTCTGTGTAATAGATTTAGATGTTTTTCCAGTTGAGAATTTGACTACAAATATTTTTGACGAGCCAATCAAAGACTTTGGCATCTGCACAGAGCCTTTCCAAGGTAAGTATCGCGAATCTACAACTATAGGTAAAAACATAAACAAGAAGAGTGATGAACGTTGGGGTCAAGCAGTAAAATCAAAATACGGTGCAACTATGCCTCGAGATGCCGACGGTCATCTCAAAGTGTACAATGCTGGTATGGTGATGTTCACAAAGAAAGGAATGCATCTTGCTCGAGAAAAATTTGTACCTTTTAAAGAATATATGGATTACATTAAATCCTGTGGTTTAGGTAGATTCTATAGAGTGGACCAGAATTATTTTCATGCCATGATGGTAACTCATAGTGAATATACTGAAATGCACAATGGATGGAACAATTACATTCACGGTGTTGCTGGTCCTTTGGCATTACAAGATGCAGTTAATGATAGTAGGGACGCCTCTACTAAATTTGTTCACGTTCAATTACGTGGTGCAGATTATTTTAGTGACGAACAACTTTATCATATTACTAATTCAGCAAGATCAAAATGGAAAGTGGAAGGTATATCATGATATTAGCAAATCTTAAAGAAGCAACAAACATTGATGAGTATCAAAACTCGTTAAAACAACAATTACAAAAAGCACATGGAGAACAATACACAGATTACCTCGACGAAATTTATAAATTAACAAAAAACTCTCAATCTTATAGAGAAATAGGCACATATCAGGGTGCTTCTACATCTACAGCAATGATGAATAAGATTCCATATGTTGAAACTATTGACCTAGACTTTGTTCATATTAATCCTCACAAACATATTTTTGAAACACACGCACAACAAAATAAAATAGAATTTAAAATGATTCAATCTGATTCGTTGAAATATAATATAGATAAACCAACTGAGGTGCTTTTAATAGACGGATATCATAATCCAAAACACATAGCAAAAGAATTAGACAAATATTCTCCGTGGACAACACAAACTATTATTCTACACGATACAACATTATTTCCAAGATTATGGAAATCTGTGCAAAATTTTTTATCCTCTCATCAAGATTGGAAACTTGTTTATAGACACACTCTAAACGCAGGCTACACTGTATTAGGAAAGAAATAAAATGAATTTAAAAGAAATTTTTATAAAAAACAAATGCGATAAGGCTACAAAGCATAGATATTATGAATTGTATGAACAAGATTTCAATGAATTTAAAAATAATGAAATTAACATATTAGAAATTGGCACTTTCAAAGGTGAAAGTACTCAATCCTGGCTTGATTATTTTTCTCAAGCAAAAATTTACACAGCAGACACATTTGAAAGAGTATCTCCAGAAAAGGTTCCTTCATTAAAAGATAATCGTGTGCAATGGTTCAAGATTGATAGTACTTCATCAAACTGCAAAGAAGATTTTAAAAATTTAAATATTCAATTCGATTTTATCATTGATGATGGACTACACACACCTGAAGGACAGAGATTGACCTTTGAAAATTTTATTGACTTTTTAAAACCAACAGGTTCATACTATATTGAAGACGTATGGATGCTGAATAGAAATAACAATATGTCGCATTGGTGGGTTAAAAAATATCCAAACGAGTTTACCATAGAAAAATATAATCAATTAATAGAATCAATCAATAAGTTCAAAGTTACCGAATATGATTTTAGCAGTAAAAAAATTCCTGATAGTTTTATTCTTAAAATTAACAAATGAAAGCATACATAATTACAATAATAAAAAACCATGACAGTCTTAATTACGCTGAAAATTGTCTACAAAGTATTAGAAATACCGACAGCGAATTAGATGCACAAATATATCTTGCAAGTACTCCGGAAAATATATTTGATGTGAATTGGACCTGGCCTTTAAGCGGCAAAAAAAGTTGCACAAAGACCAACTTATTCCTTACACCTTACAAAACTGTAGACAACAATAAAAGAATAGCCGCGGCACAAAGTCACTATAGACTTTGGAAACAGTGCATTCATATTAACGAACCTATTATGATTCTTGAGCATGATGCTTTATTCACACGTAAATTTCAAGCACCTGATACAACTGACGAAGTGGGGGCATACAGTATAAATGATCCTAGAGGTGCAACGTTCAAAGCAAAGGATTATCACAATAAATTGAAAGAAGGATTCAATGAAGTACCTTGGGTAACCAAAGATCATATTCCACAAGGTATGCCAGGACACAGTGCGTATGTAATAAAACCTTGGGCCGCAAAAGAGATAGTGGACAAGCAAAACGACATAGGTTGGTGGCCCAATGATGCCATAATGTGTAGACAAATATGTCCATGGGTACGTGTGTACAAACCATATTTTACGACCACGCAGGGTATCAAATCTACTACTTCTAAATAATCCACTTCATAAATAATTTTGAAATGAAAGCGGGAAAAATTTGGGGACAAACTGAATTAGTACACAAGAATGGTGTATTAGAATTTCACAGAATTGAATTCAAAGCAGGTGCAAAATGTTCCGAACACAAACACAAATTTAAATGGAACGGATTCTTTGTTGAATCAGGAAAAATGATTGTACGTGTATGGCAAGATGATCAAGAAGGATTACTAGACGAAACAATCCTAAATGCAGGTGACTTCACAACAGTCAAGCCAGGAAAATTTCATCAGTTCGAAGGTGTAGAGGACGGAGTTGCTTTCGAATTATACTGGGCAGAATTTAATCACGACGACATTGACAGAAGAACTGTTGGACAGAAAAAATGAAAATCTTTGTAGGGTATGATACAAGAGAAGACATTGCGTATCAGGTGTGTGAATATTCAGTAATCAAACACAGCGACAACGTTGAAGTTATTCCATTAAATCAAGACAGATTAAGACAGGACAAGTGGTACTGGAGAGAATTAGACAAACTTGCATCAACAGAATTTACATTTACAAGATTTTTAATTCCAGCACTGACAAATTATAAAGGTTGGGCGTTGTTTTGCGATTCAGATGTTGTATTTTTAAATGATGTAAAAGAATTATTTGATCAAGCAGATGACAAATATGCTGTTATGTGTGTGCAACACGATTACACTCCAAAGCCTGGAATAAAAATGGATGGACAAAAACAAACAATTTATCCAAGAAAAAATTGGAGTTCTGTTGTTTTATGGAACTGCGGACATCCGTCAAACGAAAAAATTACTGTGGATTTAGTTAACAATCCTAATTATGATGGCAAATACTTTCATAGATTTAGTTGGCTTCAAGACGAAGAAATAGGAAAACTTTCACACGAATGGAATTGGTTAGTTGGTTGGTACAAGGCGCCTGAAGACGGAGAACCCAAAGCACTGCACTACACGGAAGGTGGTCCATGGTTTAAAAATTACAGACATTGTGAATACGGCGATGTTTGGAAAAATTACCTTTCGGAAATGATGAAAAAATGATATGCATTACCACTTTGACACAACAGACGAAACACTTAAAGCCTGGACATTGGGACTCGGCAGTCATCCATTGCCATGGGAAGTCATCAGAAAATCTGTAAAAGAAGATTCAGTTAGTTTTCGAAGTTTAGCCAAAAGAAAAATAATTAAAGAATGTTGGAAGACTGGTAGACCATTCTATTACATAGACACTGGCTACGTTGGCAATTTAATCAAAAAGAAAATATTTTTTAGAGTTGTAAAGAATAACGTGCAACACTCACAAGTTTTCAAATGTCCAGACGATCGTTGGAAAAAAATTGCAAGGATATCTCCAGAACTAGATTTTGTAGAATGGCGTAAAAATAATAACGGAAAAATATTACTTGTAACGCCAAGTGAAAAGCCTTGTAAATTTTATGGCATAGACAGGAACCAATGGGTGGAAAAAACTATAAAAAAACTAAAGCAACACACAGACAGAGAGATCATAATAAGAGACAAAGAAAAACGCCATGCCAGAGTTGGTGCTAATTCTGTTCCTTGGTATCTTATTAAAGAAGGAATTTACGCATTAGTAACATATCAGTCCATTGCGGCTATCGAAGCCATTTGCACTGGAGTACCTGCATTTACAGAAGAATTGACTGCGGCTGATAGTGTTGCTTGTAATGATTTAAGCAAGATTGAATCACCAAACTATGCACCAAAAGAACAAGTTAAGGAATGGCAACACTGGTTGGCGTACTGTCAATATCATTTTAAGGAAATGCAAAGCGGCGAGGCAGTAAGAATAATGAAAGAATATGGATTGATGTAATGAACGGTTATAGAGTAGTATCATATATGAAGTGCATTCCACCTGGAAACAAAAAAGCACAAAAGCCATTGATTATACGTAATTTTATTGAGGGGGTTAATCGTCATGGAAAACAATTTGGTGACCAAGGAGTAATTCTTAATTCATGGACAGTTGTAGATGCAGATGTATCTGTAATACAAGGATTTACACACGAAAATTCACAAAGACACAGACATCTTATGTTGCGAAAAGCAGTTTACGAAGGACAGCAACGCAGAGATAAAAGATGCATGATAGTAGATAGCAGTTTATTTTTGTATGCTGATATTACACAAAGTAGAAATTATTTAAGATATGGATATGACGGAATTTTTCCTAACACAGCAGAATATTGTTGGGATAATCCTAATCCACAACGTTGGGAAAAAATTAAAAAAGATTTGAACATAGAACTTAAACCGTGGAGGCTAGGTGGAGGTCAATACATTTTAATTTGTTGTCAAAGAGATGGTGGTTGGAGTATGCAAGGTATGAGAGTAATTAATTGGTTAGATCATACTATAAGATCCATTAGAACAGTAACAAATAGACCAATACGTGTAAGATTTCATCCTGGTGACAAAGGCGTTCAACGACATCAACAAACGATTATGAATTGGATACACACAGGTGATTGGCATTATAAAAATGTAGAGATCAGCGGAGCAAAAGATATAAGAGATGAATTTGCTCATGCCCACGCAGTGGTTGGTCACAACAGCAGTCCAACGGTGGCAAGTGTTATTGAAGGTATTCCTACACTAGTTACTGATCCTGATAGAGCACAAAGCAAAGACGTTGCATTACAAAGTTGGCAAGACTTAGAAAAACTACAACCTTTCGATAGAGAAAAATGGATTCAAAAAATTGCCCAAGTACATTGGACACTAGACGAAGTTAAAGATGGTTTAGCATGGCAACATTTAAGGAATTTTGTAAAATGATAACAGTACTGACAACTTTCCACAAAGAAGGTTTGGAACAATATGGACAACGTTTCTTAGATAGTTTTGCTCTGAGAGTAGACAAAAGGATTCAGATGTTGTGTTATGCAGAAAATTGTACACCTACAAATCCTGATGCACAACAAATAAAAATTATAAATCAGACGGAAGTGCAACCATTAATGGATTTTAAAACACAATGGGGTAATGTGCCAAAAGCAAATGGTGTGTGTCCTTTTCCAGAAAAACGTCCAAGAGATCATCATAAAAAATTTAAATGGGACGCTGTAAGATTTGCAAACAAAGTTTACGCAGTATTCGACGCAGTAGAAAAATTACAAAATAATAATTGGGTAGTATGGATGGATGCAGACACTTTTGTACATAACGCAATCACCTACGAACAGTTTCAAGACTTATTGCCTAACGATAAATGGATAACTTATGTGGGCAGAGGTAAAGGTTCACAGACATGGCCCGAGTGTGGCTTTTATGGTTTGAACATACAGAATAAAACTTGTAAAGACTTCATAGCAGAATTTAAACGTATGTATGATGAAGCAGAAAACGGAATCTTTAACTTAATAGAGTGGCATGATAGTTTTGTATTTGGACACGTGTTGCAAAAATACAAATTAAAAGACAATAATTTTTATGATTACTCTGAAAATATTTACAACAAGACAGCAAAGTCTGGTGGAGGAGGACATCCTTTAATTAACAGCATATTAGGAAATTACTTTGACCATATGAAAGGTGCAAGAAAAAATTTAGGAAAAAGTAAACGCAGTGACTTGATAAACGTGAGGGGAGAAAAATACTGGAATGAAATTTAGTATGTTTACAAAACATGGTGCGTTAATAAGTCCAGCAGTATTTGAGGCTATAAGAAAAGGATTGACATTGCAAGGACACACTGTTACTGAAAATGAAATGAATTGTGATGTGCCTGTCATTTGGTCCTTATTATGGAATGGTAGGATGTTACGTAATAAAATTGTATGGGACGAGTTCCGTTCTAAAAACAAAAATGTCCTTGTGGTTGAGGTAGGTGGCATACAAAGAAACAATACTTGGAAGATTGCTCTTAATGGCATAAATCGTAGTGGACAATTTGGTCCTAGCAATAACACAAACGAAAGAGCAGTAAAATTAAACTTACAATGTAAACCTTGGCGTACAAACGGCGATCATATTTTACTTTGCCTGCAACACGACAAAAGTGAACAATGGGCACAATGCAAACCATTACTAGATTACACATTAGATACAATTACAGAATTAAGGAAATACACAAATAGAAAAATTATTGTGAGGCAACATCCTAGATGTCCTCTTCCGCAATTTCCTAGATTAGATAATGTAGAATATCAAATTCCTGCAATGGTTGAAAACACATATGATGATTATGACTTAAACTTTTCAAACGAGTGGGCAGTAGTAAGTTGGTCAAGCAATCCTGGTATACACGCAATCTTAAATGGAATACCTGCTTTTGTTGGGCCACAGAGTCTTGCTTATGATGTAGGAAATAAGGATTTCAGCACTATTGAGTCGCCAATTATGCCAGATAGAACACAATGGCTTAATGATTACGCATTTACTGAGTGGACTGTTGAAGAAATTGCCCAAGGCACGCCATTTTCTAGATTGACTTTTTAACCAAAATCCAATATAATAATGGTATGCATATCATTACCATCGAAGCCTGTTTAGAATTGATCGCAGGGTTATCCGAAACAAAGATAACTAAACCTTTCATTATTTTAGATAGAGACAAAAAAATTTTAATAGATATTGCTAAAAAAGTATTTAAAGGTTATGCACTAACAGATAGACAGTACGAAGTAGTAAAACGTATCCTAGTTACAAGATATCATTCACAATTCAAACAAAGAAAAATAGATATACAGAATAGTGCTAATCAATTAAGACAGCCATTACGTGTTTTAGATAGAACAAAATATATACGAATTGAAGACGGTAGTGATTATCTAGATCCGATCTGGGCAGGATATACTCCAAAGAAAGTAGTTGTTGTGCGATTTCCTTTCAATATGATTTTATCTAAATTAGTCAACGACACAAGAAAATTATTTCCAGATTTAATTTCAAGATTCTATAATCAAAGACTTAAAGACAAATATCTTTTTCCATTTAACGAAAGAGTCATTTACAAATTAATTGGTAGACTAAAAGGCAGAATGACTGAAATAGATAAAGATTTGTTGGATATATACAATAAAATAGATACAATGCAAAAAGATCCGGACAAATACATTCCAGGAATATACAATAATAAATTTTCTAATATATCAAATACTATTACAAAAAAGTATACTGACCTATGGGGCGAACCTACAGTAGAAAACCTTTATAAGTTTTGGGATAGAAGACAACACATGGGTATTAAAAAAGTTAATGAAGAACATTTGCAATCTTCCTATAAAGATTTATCAGTGCTTACTAAAAAAATTATAAAACGTAACCAATCTTTTATAAACATAGATACAAGCAAATGGAACTTAACACACATGGTTGAAACTATTCTTGAACTGGATAGATTTCCGTTATTGGTAGTTCTGCCACATAATGATTTTGCTAGTTTGGAACTATTATCCAAAATGCATAACCTATTAAAAAATGTTGTTGCTCCAGAAGATGTATCTGTGATGCATAGACGTAAGGCTGGTACCGATTCTGGTAAAAACTATAATGAGTATGTACATGAACAAAAAATTAACAATGCTCTTGCAAAAAATACAAAAATAGTGTATATTACTAATAAGAAAGTTCCGAAACCTTTGGTAAAATCGGATTGGCGTCCTGCAACAGTAATTTGTATGGATGATTCAAGAAGTTATTCTAAAGTGGATTCTTTTATCCATGAATTCGATTTGGTGTTCCAGATCAATGGACAAAATAATTATTGGAACAGTGTACACTATGATACTGAAACAATATGAGATGTAAAATTATAATCAACGATGAGGTCAATGTAAAGATCGAAGGACTTCCAGTTGAAATAAGAAGAAAAATTGCAAACAAGATGAAATATGAAGTTCCATATGCAAGATACTTGCCTCAATATAAATTAGGCAGATGGGATGGTAAGGTAGGATTCTTTGGTTTAGGTGGTAATGGTTATGTCAATCACCTTGATACAATAATAAACATATTACAAGAGTCCGGCGTTGAGATTGAAGAAATCGATGACAAAAGACAAAAAGTAGATTTACAATTTGACAAAATAGATAAAAATTATTTTGCAAACAAAACATGGCCCAAAGGTCATTTATGTGAAGGACAAAATATTGAACTGCGTGACTACCAAGTCGACGTTGTAAACAATTTTTTAAAAGAACCACAGAGTTTACAAGAAGTTGCCACTGGTGCTGGTAAAACAATCATCACTGCTTGTCTTTCAAGTTTATGCGAAAAGTTTGGTCGTACAGTGGTTATAGTTCCTAACAAATCATTAGTTACGCAAACAGAAGAAGATTATGTTAATGTAGGATTAGATGTTGGTGTATATTTTGGAGACAGGAAAGAACTTCACAAGACTCACACAATTTGTACATGGCAAAGTTTAAACATTTTAGATAAAAAAGACAAAGCAGGAGAATCTACTTTGAGCCTTGCAACATTCTTAGACGGAGTGAAGACTGTAATTATAGATGAAGTGCATCAAGCAAAAGCAGATGTGTTGAAAAAATTACTTACACATCATTTAAAAAATTCACCTATTAGATGGGGACTTACTGGCACAGTGCCTAAAGAACAATTTGAATTTCAAAGTATATTAGCAGGTATAGGTCCTGTTGTTAATCAAATAAGTGCAAAAGAATTACAAGACAAAGGTGTATTATCTAAATGTCATGTGAATATAGTTCAATTACTAGATACCAATGTTTATAAAAATTATCAAGAAGAATTAAAATATCTAACAACAAACAAAAAACGTTTAGAGTATATGGGAAAACTAATAACCAAGATAAGTGCTACAGGTAATACATTAATTTTAATTGACAGACTTACAGCAGGAAAAGAATTACAATCATTGATTCCTAACAGTGTTTTTATACAAGGGGAAACAAAACTAGAAGATAGAAAAGAACAATATGATGAAGTTAGCAGTGCCAACAACAAAGTTATAATTGCGACATATGGTGTTGCATCTGTAGGAATAAACATACCCAGAATATTTAATTTAGTATTAATCGAACCAGGTAAATCCTTTGTAAGAGTAATACAATCCATTGGAAGAGGCATTCGTAAAGCCAAAGACAAAGACTTTGTGCAGATATGGGATATCACTTCTACTTGCAAATTCGCAAAACGTCATTTAACACACAGGAAGAAGTTTTACAAAGAAGCAAACTATCCTTTTACAATAGAGAAACTAGACTGGGCATGAGAGAAGATTTAATGGTACAACAACAGGTTAAGAGTAAATGGCAACACATGGTTGGCGTGATCTGTTTAAATCAAACATACAGGAAACAAGTTAAAGATGTACTGCCTAAGTTATTCAAACGTTATCCAAATGCTGTTAAATTCATAAGGGGAAGAGTAAAAACCCAAGAAAGAATTTTGAAACCACTTGGTATGTGGAAAGTTAGAGCAAAAAGATTAAGAGGCATGAGTGTAGATTTTTTAAGTTGGAACGGCAAAGAAGCATCAGATTTATATGGAATAGGCAAATATGGCAGTGACAGTTACAAAATATTTTACAAAAATATAATTCCTGCAAACGTGCAGGACAAAGAATTAAGAAGGTATATAAAAAATTTATGAGAATAGGAGCCGCACAGATACCTGTAACAAACAATGTACAGGAAAATTATAAGAATATAATAGATGCTTGTGATTGGGCAGTAACAAACAATTTGGATTTATTGCTAACTCCAGAGTGTGCTTTAAGTGGTTATGACACAATGTCATGGAACCTGAACACTTGTGGTCCAACAGAAGAAGCAATGGAAAAATTAAAGGAGTATAGTAAAAAGACTGGATTAGTAATAGCAGTAGGCACTCTTTGGATATATGATAAAGATAAAAAAGTAGAAGGAAATTTTAACAATGGTATACATCGAAACCAACTAACTTTCCTTCAAGATGGAGAAGTGGTTGGTTATGTTGGAAAACACAACGTGGCACAGTGTGATTACAATATTGAGCCTGAAGATAGATCTCAAACAATCAAAATTAAAATTAATGACGAAGAGTTAAACGTGGGTGTGCTTTTGTGTAATGACCTTCCTGGAAATTGGTGGGACGGTGGAGATAACTGTGCAAGGAAGTTGAGAATCGCAAACGTTGACTTAATTTTATTTGCAAGTAATTCAGCAAAAGACCAAGGCGATCATATTAAACCAATGTACGACGATATGCACAATGCAATGTTAAGGATGGCGGCGTTTGGAACTAACTGTCCGATTATAAGTGTTGACAATCCTATAAACATAGACGGACTGGACGTTCACCAAGGTACATCATTTACATCAGGCATACATTTACCATTAGAATCATTATACAAGGCTCCAGCAACAGGCACAAAATATTTTTACTATGATACAAAAGATAACAGTTTTGGGGAGAAATAATGAGAATACTTACAGTAGACAATCTAGCATATGACTTGAACAAGTTGCCTGAAACTGTGTCAGACGACATGGCTTTCAGTGTGCTTGACAACAGCAATCCTAAAGAACCAGACTTTTTCTTTATACCTTTAATCTACATTGAATCTTTCAGTGCTCCAGCGATTGTGTTGGAGATAGGTGGAAAAGAAATTACAATGCCTTTGGATTGGAGCCTTGCAATAGGAGATTTAGAAGACAGTAATACTGTTGACGTTGTCCCATTGACAAGTATCGCTGACAGAGGCTTTGAAGCATTTATATTCAATCCGTTAAGCAGTTTCAAGGCACAATTTGCTCCTGTAAATGTAGTCAATTTTTACAATGAGGTCAAATGGTACTTTCCAAAGATGAAAAATAATCAACTTATAAGCACACCTATAACAGATGGTAAAAATCCTGATTGTGCATTTTTTGTAAAAGATATTTCAAGACAATGTGAAAGTATAGAATATACTGAACTATTGTAATGCCGAAAAAGAAAAAAGAACCTAAAATGATTTATGAAAGTCCAGATGGAGGTGCCACTGTGTATGCACGACCTATTAATGGCAAGGGCGAACGTATATTGATTGAAGAACCAATTTTTCCAGATTGGTATTTGAACGAAGTTGAAATATCCGAAATAGTAGATTACGCAAACGAAGGAAACAAGACTTTACAAATACAGTTAAAGAAGTTAAAATTAATGTATGATTTAATTAAGGAAAACAGATGGTAAGCAAAATTAACAAACTCCCTTTAAAAGATGTGTTAGCGGCAATGGACATGAACGCCAAAAATGTATGGGACGAGTTATCAGATGATGAACGTAAACAGGTGTCTTTTTATTTGCTTAATAGATATGCAAGTGCTGTTAAAGGCAGTAAACAAGACAAAGAATTACAGATATTAAAAACAAATCAGTATTACAATAAAAACTTTTTTACACTTACAAAACATAAAAAACTTTTATGGTATCTACTTTGTATGACTGCAAATGAAAAGAAAAGTATTAGATATCATGAGTGGATTGGATATAAATTTAAAGCAAGTCCGGGTACAGCAAAGGCAATAAAGTTCTTAGAAAAACTATATCCAACTAAAAAAGCGGATGAAATAAATTTACTTGCGAAAATAAACAGTGCAAAAGATTTAAAACAATTAGCAGAAGACTTTGGAATGACGAAGGAGCAAATTAAAAAACAATTATGATAGAAAAGTTGTTTACTTGTCCATATTGCGGTGCAAAATTTACTAAAGAAAAAACTTTAGCAGTGCATATGTGCGAACAAAAAAGAAGATTTCTACAAAAAGATGAAAGAAGAGTACAACTAGGATATCAGACATTTGTTAGATTTTATGAATTATGTCAGAAGGCAACAAAACCAAAGACATATGAAGAGTTTTGCAAGAGTCCTTACTACACAGCATTTGTAAAGTTTGGAAGTTTCTTAAGCAATGTAAAGCCTTTGTATCCAGCAAAATATATAGACTATGTTGTAACGAGCGGAGTAAAATTGGATCACTGGTGCAGAGAAGAAATGTATCAAAAGTATGCAATTGATTTGATACTGCGTGAAAAAGTTGAGGCGGCAATGGAACGTTCAATTAAAACAATGATGGATTGGGGTGATGAAAAGGAAGCACAGTGGAGCGATTATTTCAAGTATGCAAGTCTAAACAGAGCAGTAATGGATATTAAAGATGGGAAAATAAGTCCATGGTTAATACTAAATTGCAAGACAGGAAAAGAAATGATTGGTAGACTAAACGATGAACAACTACAAATAGTTTACAACATCATGGATCCAAGTCACTGGTCTTTAAGATTTAAAAGACTGCCAGCAGATGTAGAAATGGTCAAAGAGGTTACAAAGGAGGCGAAATTATGATAAATGAAAATAATGTAGTACCACTATTCGGCATACCTTTATGTCAAACACAATTAAAAGAATATAAAGAAAGCGAAGACTTTATAAAAAATAAAATTAATTACGTAGAAAGATCTCACAAAGTTTGCTACATTTCAGAAGACGACTATTTGTTAGACAAAGAAAATTTATTACCTTTAAAGACGGAAGTAATGGAAAAAGTAAGTGAATTTTTACATGGTTACCTTGACGTTCATCCTAAACACAATTTTGTTATGACTACAAGTTGGAGTAATAGATATGAACAAAATCATTTTATAGATCAACACTATCACAGCAATAGTTTATTCTCTGGTGTATTATTTTTAACAGATTGCAAAGACACAGCAAATATTGTATTTCACAAAGATAAAAATCACAACAACATTTTTACTGATACAGTTAGATTAGATCACAAAGACGAATTCGATTACACAAATAAAAGAAGTTATCTGTTTCATCAACCACAAATGGCTGTATGTCCTAAGAAATGGGATTTGATAATGTTTCCTAGTTTTTTAAACCACAGTGTGAATGTAAACACAAATCCAAACGAAAAAAGATACACCCTGTCTTTTAATGTATGGGTAAAAGGTGAAATAGGTGGAGGGCATAGTAAATTAACATTATGATAGACTTAACGATAGGCGCTGATCATAGAGGTATGGAACTTAAGGACCAAGTGTCCAAATGGATATGTCCGATTGATGAATGCATGGACGATATTGTGACGTTTCATGACATAGGCATCTATGAAAACAAAAGAACAGATTACAACGACATAGCCAAAAAAGCCTGCAGATTTTTGGACAAAGATGATAGGGTGATTTTATTTTGTGGCAGTGGTTTCGGTATGGCAATTCAGGCAAATAGATTCAAAGGTGCAAGAGCGGTAGTATGTTTTGACGTCTTTGATGTGGAACAGGCTAGACAACACAACGATATGAATGTATTATGTATTGGTGCAGACTACACAGATTTTGATACTGCAAAATATATGATAGAAGCATTTTTTGAAACAAAATTTTTAAAAGGTAGGCATACAAGGCGAGTAGAAAAATTAGATGAAGACACAAACACAAATTGAACAAATTTACAAAAAACTAGGCAATTACTGGCCCAAGTATTCTAACAGAAAGCCAGCGGCAAAAATACACAAGGAAGCCTACACTAGTTTGATAGGCGTGATGCTTTCAGCACAAAGCCAAGATAAAAGAACTGCGATTGCCTGCAAACAATTATTCGCTTTAGCAGATACTCCTGAAAAAATGATTAAACTTTCAAGGGAGAAAATAATAGAAGCAATACGTCCTGCAGGATTGCACAATGCAAAATCAAAAAATATACTTGCAACAAGTTACAAACTGTTAATGGAGTATGATGGAAAAGTTCCACAAACACAAAAAGAACTTATGGATTTACCTGGCATCGGCAGAAAAAGTTCTGACATAATGATGAGATTCGTTTGGGGTGCTCCTAACATAGCAGTTGATACACACGTGTTTAGATTACTATGGAGATTGGGTTGGACAGATAGTTTAGACGAAAGTAAGAGTGCTGTAACTGTGAATGACACAACTCCTGATCAATACAAATATGCGGCTCATATGCAATTAATTACTCATGCAAAAAGAGTGTGTACAAGTAAAAAACCTAAATGTCATATATGTGTTATAGACGAAGAGTGTGATAAAAGACACGTTGACGTTCCTAAATCTAAATTGAGAGAGGTTGTAAATGCCTGATATAGACATAGACTTTGCAGATAGAAATGATCTACTAGACAAGTTGAAACACAGAGTAGCAAAATTAGACAATGGAAAGAAACATAACACTGGTGTTTATTTTACAGAAGTTCCTCATGATCCGGCTACAAATCTTAGTACTTTGGATTATGACACAGCAGAACAAAGAAAATATTTTAAAATAGATTGTCTAAACGTAAGCATTTACAAAGATATAAATGATGAAAAGCATTTAGAAGTTTTAATGAACAAAGAGCCGGTTTGGGAATTATTAGAAGCACAAGACTTTGTAGACAAAGTGTTTCATATTAATGGACACTCGGAAATATTAAAAAAACTTAAACCAAGAAACATAAAACAACTAGCGGCAGTATTGGCAATTATAAGACCAAGTAAAAGATATTTGTTGAATGAGTCATGGGATAAAATTATGAAAGAAGTTTGGATAAAACCAACCGACGACAAGTACTTTTTTAAGAAGTCCCACGCAACATCCTACGCAGTAGCAGTGGTTGTTCATATGAATTTAATTTGTGAGCAATTAGAAAAAAATGAAAAGCAAAGCACGTAGAAGTTTAGCAAAAACATTATCATGGCGTATACTTGCAACAAGTGATACGTTTGTTATTTCATGGTTAATCACAGGAACGTTGAGCATGGCTGGTGCAATAGCAGGCATAGAAGTTGTGACTAAAATGTTTTTGTACTATGGACATGAAAGAATTTGGAATAAAATTAAATGGGGAAAAGACAAAACTGATCATCCAACATATGTATTTCCTTATGAAGATTGGAAAGTTAAAAGGGTAAAAAGTTATCTTGATAAAAAAGGCAACAAGCGTCTAGCAAAACTTTTATTTGATTAATTACTTAGGTTTTCGAACTAATTGAACAGACTTTCTTTTACTTCTTTTCATTGCAAGATTTGTTAAACTTGTCACAGGTCCTATCTTTACCTGCACGTCTTTGGTGTTCATTATCATCATAATAGGTTTGAATGTTTCCATTTCTTGACGTAAAAATATTCCTATTGGTATCATTCTGTTGGATTCAAACCACCACGTTTTACACAAATCTATAAATTTTTCCTTATTCTCGGAATTAGGTATGTCGGTGAATATGAACATACTGGTAATCGCGTTGTCCTGATTATTGATGACGCCCACATATTCCTGCCCACCGTATTCTACTACGGATATGTAAGGATAGTTCTTCTCTATGTCGTCTAACAGCATTATAAAACCAATAAATACATTAAAATTATTAAAGATTATGCAACTTGTGCCAAAATATTTATTAAATAACAGTGTAAGCCTGATAGCAAATCTGGCTGGAGAAGTAACGGAGTATAGACCAGTGTACACAAGAGATATTAATGTTGTAAGAGGTATTGATAACGCAATTCAGTTTAATGTACTGAATGCGGATCAAAAAGCAGTATCAATCCTAAACACATACACACCTAAATTTAAATTATACGATGAAAACAACAGATTGTTAGTTGAAAGAGACGGCACAATAATCGAGACGGCAACAACGAAGAAAGGTCATTTTACAATAACAATAACTGAAAATGATCTTTTGAATGTGCCAGCACAATACCTTTCATACTCTATATTCTTAGAAAACGACAGCACTAATGAGAAAACTTTGTTAAGTTCAGGAACAAATTTCAACAACAGAGGCACAATGAAAGTGCAATCAGAAGAGTTTCCAGGGCCATTAGCATCTGTATCTGTAACAACATTTACTGAAGATAATCCTTCAAGTGGTATTTTCATTTCATCAAGTGTAGATGCTCAACCAGCCATTAATGGTAATTCTGCATTACATACAGCCGCATATTATCTAGACAGTGCAGTAGGAACTATCATTGTTCAAGGCACACTAGATACAAATGCTGGCACATCTAACTGGAGCGATTTGGATACTTTCACAGCATCCGCTTCGGACAGTTTGGTATACAGAAACTTCAATGGTGTGTTCAGTCATATCAGATTCAAACATACTCTTACATCTGGTAGTTTATCCAAAATCCTAGTTCGAAATTAATTGACTTTTTAACCAAAAGGTTATATTATTAGTGCATGAATATTGTGTTCGATGCATTACAAATTTACTTGCCAGCAAAACGTAAACAAACTCCTAGCGGTTGGTTGGCTTTCAATGCCCCTTGTTGTGAGCATAATGGCACAACTCCAGACACAAGACAAAGAGGAGGATTGATTGCAAATGCAGATGAGGGAGTAAGTTTTCATTGTTTCAACTGTGGATTTAAAACAAGTTGGAGGAATGGTCGCAATCTATCTTTTAAAATGAAAAAATTTATGAGATGGCTTAATGTTCCAGATGACACAATAACAAAATTAGCATTACAAGTCTTACAAACCAAAACTGATGAAACTGGACACAAAACATTTATAACACTTCCTAAATTTGTATCCAAAGAACTTCCAGCAAAGTCTAAGCCTATACATGAATGGGCAGACTACAAAGCATTAGAGCCGGGTGGTATAGACAAAGACTTGTTTAAAGTTTTAGAATATATTGCTTCCAGAAAATTAAATTTGAATGACTATGATTTTTATTGGACTCCTGAATCCGGATACAGAGATAGACTTATTATTCCTTTCTATTATAGAGAGAAAGTTGTAGGATACACAGCAAGAAAAGTTGTAGAAAGCAAAGTGAAATACTTGTCTGAACAACAACCAGGATATGTTTTCAACATAGATGAACAAACAGATGATAGAAAATATGTGGTTGCTGTAGAAGGTCCAATTGATGCTATTGCCATAGATGGCGTTGCATTACTAGGAAGTGAAATAAAAGAACAACAAACAGCACTTCTTAATAGTTTAGGGAAACACGTGATAGTTGTTCCCGACAGAGATGAAGCAGGTCAAAAACTTGTCTATGATGCTATGGAATCTGGATGGAGTGTTAGTATGCCCGATTGGAGTCAAGATATTGGAGATGTGAATGATGCCGTGCGTAAATATGGTAGACTGCATACTTTATACTCGATTGTAAAGAACGCTGAAGAATCGCAACTTAAAATAAAACTGAGGATGAAAAAATGGTTTATATAAAGAAAGTATTTTCTTTTATATTCTGGCCTATAATCAAACTTATAGACCATATAAAATACAAAAAGAAAATTAAAGAATTACAAAAAAGAGATCCGTTTATATACAAATGATAGTTTGGGGAGTAACAGGAAATAATCATGATGCCAGTTTGGCTGTCATGGAATGGCGAGTACAAGGTCTAACTGACCATTATCATCTTAATTTAAAATGGGCAGGTATGTCAAAAGACTTCAGTGGTATTCCAGGAGATCCTACTTTGTGTCCTAAAATGATGGCTTTCGTAAGATCAAATGCAAAATGGGCCTTCCCTGCAAAAATTTATTTTTATGAAAAACCATGGAAAAAAACTTTAAGGCAATTGAAATCAGGACAAGGTTGGAAGTGGAAAGAAAATAATATAAAAAAATTTTTATCTAAATCAGGAGTACACAACATACCAATTGAGTATGTTGATCATCATGAAAGTCACGCCGCTTACGGTTACTATACATCACCATTTAGAAATGCCGCTGTTGTCGTACTTGATAGTATAGGAGAGTTTGAAACGTTTACTATATGGCACGGTCAAGGCGATCATATTAAAAAAGTTTATAGCCAATCATATCCACACAGCATTGGCTTATTTTATTCTGCTATGACACAAAGAGTGGGACTTAAAGCAAATGCTGAAGAACATAAATTCGAACAACTAGCCAAAAAAGGTAATTGGAGAAAGAATTACAGACTGTTTATGGAAGAATTAGTTGAATCTAGATTTCCATTCAAAACGCATTTCAATTTCCATAGAGGTTGTAATTGGTGGAGACCAGAATTAAATTCAGAACAAGACATGGCAGACATTGCCGCTACTACGCAACACATTTTTGAACAGGTATTAATGTGTGCAAGTTCTTGGATACAAATGCACATCAAGACATCTAACATAGTTTTGGTTGGTGGTTGTGCTTTGAATAAAACAGCACGTACAAAATTGGAATCGGTTTGGGACGATATATGGGTTCCAAAAAATCCAGGAGATCCTGGCAGTTGTGTTGGGGCAGTCCTTGCCAAATACAACAGACACATTGACTTTCAAGATAAAATGTGGTATAATAAGGAACATGGCGAAACAGAATAAAGATTATGGATATGACATACAAAAGTTGTATCTAGAAATGATGTTGGCGAACGCAGAAACTTTTGTGCGTTGTCAGTCTATATTTGACTTTTCTTTATTTGATCGTAAACTTCAAGAGACAGCACAATTCGTAAACAAATACGTAACTGAATACAACGCACTTCCAACATATGAAATGGTTAACAAATCTTGCAACGTAGATTTAAAACAGACTGAACAACTTACTGAAGAACATTTTGATTGGTTGCTTACAGACTTCGAAACTTTTATAAGACACAAAAGTTTAGAAAGAGCGATATTGAAATCTGCTGATATGCTTGAAAAAGGTGAGTATGGTCCAGTTGAAGACTTGGTCAAAAAGGCAGTACAGATTGGATTACACAAAGACTTAGGTACAGATTATTTTGATGATCCTAAATCAAGATTAATGGGATTAAAGAATCAAAACGGACAAGTCAGCACAGGTTGGACAACACTGGATAAAAGATTGTTTGGTGGATTTAACAAAGGTGAACTTAATATATTTGCAGGTGGTAGTGGTGCAGGTAAAAGTTTATTCCTAGCAAACTTAGGCTGTAACTGGGTACTCAACAGCATGAATGTTGCGTATGTGTCTTTTGAATTAAGTGAGCCACTTGTTAGTATGAGGATTGATTCGATGCTGACTGATATTCCAACAAAAGAGATATTTAAAGACTTAGATGGTGTAGAAATGAAAGTTAAACTACTTGGCAAAAAATCAGGAAAATTACAAATCAAATATATGCCTAGTGGTAAAACTGCAAATGATTTAAGAAGTTGGATTAAAGAATATGAAATTAAAACTGGAACAAAACTAGATGTGATACTTGTAGACTACTTAGATTTAATGATGCCAATTAATAAAAAAGTAAGTCCAAGTGATTTATTTGTAAAAGATAAATTTGTATCAGAAGAACTTAGAAACTTGGCTATGGAGTTAAATGTTATATTTGTAACAGCATCACAGTTGAACAGAGGTGCAGTTGAAGAAATAGAATTTGATCATTCGCACATAGCAGGAGGTTTAAGTAAAATACAAACTGCTGACAATGTGTTTGGTATATTCACAAGTAGAGCAATGAGAGAACGTGGTAGATATCAGATACAACTTATGAAAACTAGAAGTTCTAGTGGTGTTGGTATGAAGATTGATTTAGAGTTTGACGTAGACAGTTTGAGAATAAGAGACCTTGCTGATGATTCAGAATATCAAGAATTTGATAAACGTAAAAGCACAATTTACAATTCATTAAAGAAAACTTCGACAGTCACAGATGACGCAGACACTAAGGCACTTACTCCCCCAGATCCAACAAAAGGTGACACAGTAGGCAGAATAAAAACTGATACAGATGGAACTAAATTAAGAGAATTCTTAAAGGATCTTGGAGAAGATGGATAAAGAATACAATAGAATTATACTTCCAAAAAGTTTAGACGAGGGAACGTCATACAGAACTGCCACTTGGGTAGCAAACTCAATTCATAGAAGAGCAGGTATACCAGTAGTGTATGGTCATCTTGAAAAAGAAACAGATATTAAAAAAGGTGACTTGGTAATACTAGGTGGAGTTGGTGGACACGATACCGGACTTAGATTACATCAAGAACTAGCAGAAAAAAATATTGATTACTTTAATGTTGAAAAAGGTTATTGTAATTGGTGGAAACCAAGATACTGGAGATTAACTTTTAATGAAAATCAAATCAAAGAAGTAAAAGGCGAATGGGATAACAAACGTTTTTGTAAATTCAATATGCCTTTACGTACAATGAAGAAAGATGGCGAGCAAGTTTACATAGTTGCTCCTAGTCAAAACGGATTAGACATCTATGATATTAAGAAAAGTGTTGATCAATGGATCGACGAAACAGTCGCTGAAGTTAAAAAATACACTGATAGACCAATCAAGATAAGGAAAAAGGTCAACAAGAAAGCAAGGGGTTCTAGAGGATTTTGTGATACATTGGAAAACATTTATTGCGTGATAAGTTTACACACCATGGCTGTTACTGAAGTGTTGCGTGAAGGCATACCTGTGATATCTTTAGTGCCTGGTGTATTAAAAAATTATAGTTCAAGTAAAATTTCACAGATAAATGACTTGTATTACCCTAGTGATAATGATCGTGGTAGATTGTTTAATTGCTTAACAAACATACAGTTTGAAAATGCAGAATTAGTAGATGGCACAGCATACGAAACTATGGCTAAATTCTACGACATAAACATTTTACCAAAATAGTCAATCCTATCTTTTAAAAATCATAAATATTGTTTTAGGCAGAGAGGCAAACAATGAATGATTTAGAAAATATACAAAGGCTCACTGAACGTTTTAAAAGGCAAATGCCCGACGGTGAAGTGTACCAAAAAAGACTCGCAGAAGAATTTGAATTAATATTAAAACAAAGATTCACAGAATACTTCTTAAAAATTTGCGACATCATAGACATAACACAAGATATCAAACACATGACACGAGGATCTGCAGGATCATCTCTCGTATGTTACTTGCTAGGAATCACTGATGTAGATCCAGTTAAGTGGAACATACCCGTTGCACGTTTCCTAAACCCTTTACGTGATGATTTACCTGATGTAGATATAGACTTTGAACACTGGCGACAAAAAGATGTTATGGAACGTATTTTTAAAAAGTGGCCTGGTAAGACTGCACGTATTTCAAATTATGTAACATATCAACCTAAATCAGCAAAGCGAGAAGCGGCTAAACGTTTAGGTATAAAAGGAAACTTGCCACGTAATTTTAAATATGAAGATTACGATATAGATCCTATAGAAGCCAAACGTATTGAACAAAAATTATTAGGAAAGAAAAGATGTATATCTAAACACTGTGGTGGAGTAATAATGTTCGATAGGCAACTTCCTAAAAGTTTAATTAGTGAAGACAATCAAATACTTCTAGACAAATATGAGGTAGAAGATTTAGAACATTTAAAAGTAGACATACTTGCAAACAGAGGATTAAGCCAATTATTAGAAATTGAACCTGATAAGAATTTAACAGACTATCCGGAAGAAGATGAAGCAACAGCAAAACTTTTAAGTAGAGGTGATGTGTTAGGAGTAACACAAGGAGAGTCACCTGCAATGCGTAGATTGTTTAGAGCAATACAACCTAAAAGTGTATTAGACTGTGTGTTTGCAACTGCTATGATTAGACCTGTTGCACTTACAGGAAGGCAAAAAGCATCAATGTTCAATGACTGGACTAAAGACGGAGTACAAGATAGTATTGTATTTGAAGATGATGCTATTGAAATTATTTCAGATATAATTGGTATTGATATGTATGAAGCAGATATGTATCGTAGAGCATTCGCAAAAAAGAAAGATGAAAAAATTTTAGAGTTTGTTGAAAAATTAGGAAATCATCCTAAGAAACAAGAAGCAATAGATACTCTAATGACACTTTCAGGTTTCGGATTATGTAGAGCACACGCAGTGAATCTTGGAAGATTAATTTGGGCATTAGCATATCAGAAAGCACATAACCCTAAAAGATTTTGGGAGGCTTGTTTGAAACACTGTGAAGGTTCATATAGACGTTGGGTATACAACACAGAAGCACAAAGACTGGGAGTAGACAATGAACCTGGTTGGTGGAAAAGAGGTTTCATTCCTAAATGTAAAGTTGCAACACAATATTTAGATTATGTAGAATTTGCAGGAGTAGTTGCAAACGGTAGAGTGTTCAGAGGCAACAATGGAAAATATATTACATTTGTAACACTAGGTATTGGTCCAGGAGAATACATAGACATCACAGTCAAAAAACCTTTTGGTTATAGAGATGGTGATGTAATTTCAGGCAGAGGCAAAGTAAGACATCACAACAATTCTGATTATGTGGAATGCACAGATGTCAAACTTCATTCATTCGAGCAGTGGTTGACGCAGTAATACCCGTAGGCGGAAAGCCAAATTTCCGCGAAGCGGTACGCAATTTTTAAACCGCGAAGCGGACAGCAAAGCGATTCGGTAAGCAGGTTTTTATATG
>OCZA010000170.1_pt1 | contig 23340 bp, 24 predicted proteins | sample 1539021 | NCBI WGS metagenome assembly OCZA01 (sample SAMEA2619376, study PRJEB22493) | marine metagenome | biome: marine biome (ENVO:00000447); feature: surface water layer (ENVO:00002042); material: "saline water (ENVO:00002010), including plankton (ENVO:xxxxxxxx)" | depth 5 m | reverse complement strand
CCAAATTCTCAACATATGTCCGCGACTGTGCCAAAAACAGAAATACAATGAGAAAGTAAGTAAAGCGGGTAAAAAATTGGAAATAAAAATAAAACAAGTAAGAGCAAGACTATGCTTAAGCCATTCCATATAATAAAACGAATATAATATGTAAGTACTTACTATTATAATATAAAGTGGAAAAATGTTTTCGATTATCAATATAAGTAGAGCGCTATGATCATCGTTTGATAGTGCTGCAAAAATAGAGCTAACTTGATCTTTCTGCAGAGTTGGGAGCGCAATAGGTATGAAACCTGCATGAGCTATTAAAGGCAAAAGGGTCAATTTATTATCTTTCGATAAGTTCGAAATATCACTGAGCCCAAAATGAATTCCTGAAATTAATAAAAATATGGTAAGACTAATAAACGGCAAGCTAGACCAAATAATAATGACCACTAAGGCAATAGATAGATATAAAACATTAAATGATATCCATTCCATTAAATTCTTTGACCACCCAAGTTTTCTAGCAATCACTCCATCTAAGCTGCCATGAGGAACACCAAGGATAATAATTAGAGCAATAGAGATTATGTCAACGATAGTCATAGCTAAAAAGCGTTTTAAAAAATGATTGTATAAAAATAAATTTCGGCAGTGCTGACATTACTTTAAACCATATCCTAATATTTTGTGAGCCTCGCATGAAAGATGCAAACTCATTTCCATCTAAGGCGCTTGAATGTTTAACAAAAATCTCAGCTGCAATGCTCGGATAATCTAATAGCACACGGTTGAAAACACTATCTAAAAAACCTAAAGGATAACCTTTGGTTTTCAGCAATAAACTTGAATCATTGTTAATTATTTTCTCAACAAGGGCATTTGCCTGTTGTTGGACAATTGAAAATGAATATCCTGATGATAATCGAACGCTGCCCCCGCGAACTCCAATGTCAATTAAATCTGAGGATGGCAGTTTTGTTTTGTGCATCGGAATTACTCCGCGCTCCTCTCTTAACTTCTCTTTTATACTTAATTTATTTAAGGTGAGCCATTCTTCAATCGCATCATAATACCAATCGTCATTTTCAACATTCTTAGATAACATCGTTGATTCGACAAGTAGTTTGTTTCCCGAAAGCGGAAGAGCATAAATAAAATGAATTCCTCTCGATTGATCAGCTCTGAAGTCCATAAGTGTCACTGTATCAGTGTCAGTCAATGTCTGATTTACCTCTATTTCCCAACCAATAAAGTGCTGTTTGAGTCCGTTTTCGTCTGGATTTGCAGGACGGCTATCAAAAATTAAATCTGCTATAAATTTTTTTTCTTGCGCCAATAAAAGAATCCCATCTGAGATTTTTTTTGTTTCCACATAACTAGAAATTAACTTCACTCTGTCATCTATAATTTTGGCACATCCCTCAAGATACTTCGTTGCATCGATTGCAATATAGCTAAAGTCCAAACTTTTGTGGACTACTTCAGACTGGTTTCCAACTATTTTCCAGCGTTTCCATATACCCTTCAAATAAGGCTTTAGGCTTGATACTTCTGAGTCATCTGCCCAAGTGCTCCAAGTTGCACTTTTAAGTTTTGGGGAGTGGGGTTCAAATATAATTATGCTCTTGTCACAACTGGCTAATGATAACTTTGCAGCAAGAGTCATTCCCGCGTTGCCGCCACCAAGAATTGCAATATCAAACTCGTCAATAGTCAACGCCTGATAGTCCTTTTAAGTGAATGTGGAGATTTTTATCATGAGACACTGTTCTAATAGTTGCCAAATCAATGAGAGATCTTAAGGTCAAAATAAATTTACTCCACTTGCTGACAATAGTTCTTCCCATCCACCAGTTGAAGTTGTTTTTTGCAAGTTTAGTTCCTATAGCTTCGTAAATCCGAAGTGCAACGATAATCGCGAATCTCGAGCTGATAGGAAGTAACTTTGTGCCTTTAAGAGCGCTTTGGTAATATTTCTGCGATAAGTTAAGAAGCCTCTGAATTGCGAGAGAGACAGGTTCTTTACATGATGGAGTTATATTAAGAATATCATTTGTTTTTATCGAGTCACTAAGCCATTCAGATGGCAGATAGCGCCGACCCATATTGGCATCTTCAAGCACATCTCGTGCAATATTTGTTAATTGCATAGCAATGCCAAGATCTACTGCAAATTGGTTCGCAGTTTGAGTTTTGCATCCAAGAATCTTACACATCATTACTCCAACGGTTCCGGCTACGGCGTGACAATATCTCAATAACTCTCTTTCTGAGGTAAGTTCAACAATCTCTTGGTCTGAGAGCATGCCAGCAATTAATTCCACGGCAGGTTGCGAGGAGAGATTATTTTTTTTACTCATTGCCAGAAAGTTTTTCACACAAGGTTCAGGATGATCTTGTTTTAGTCTTACAGAGTCTGAGACCGCCTTTAGTAAATCGACTCTGTTGGTCTCACTCCCATCGGCAACATCATCCAAAAATCTGCAAAATTGATAGAGTATGGCGGCATTTGATGTATGTTCACGACCAAGAAAAAAGCTCGCCCAATAAAATGATTTGCCATACTTATGCATGACCTCAATGGGTGAATCTATTTTCATTTTGACTCTACGCTAATCGATTATGACTAATTTTCTTAACCGGTAGTTTAACTGAATCAACAATATGTTTCAGTGTATTGTGCAAGGATTCTGGCATAGTCGTGATTGAATGGTTGGCTTCAATTAGCCAAGTATCAACAAGGCTATTGGATTGCTGAATGGCATCGCTAACGCCAATTATCTTTTGCCATTTACCAGCTGCACCGATATCGTTCGAATTGTACCACTCTGTGAACGAATCAGTTTTATGCTGATTGTTAGCTGCGTAGAGGCTGATTACTAAATTTGGTTTTCTCCCTATTAAGTCACTTGATTTTTGAGTCGAAGGCACGATGTCATCGATATCATTCCTGCCTTGATATGCTAAGCCGCAGAGGCCTACTATCTTTTCTAGTGATTCTTTCTCGTAATTCAATTTAGCAATAGAAGCTACTCCCTCAATGGGAGCCATCAGCAATGGAGCTGTTTTGCTCTTTGCGATTGACTGCCATGAGTGCAATGAGCTAATTCTGCGTTGAACCGTATCTGAAACTTGTCCATTGCAAGTCTCTTGCATTACAGAGGATAAAATTGAAGTAAGTTTTCCTCCGTATTGATGATGCCTAGATGCAAGTTCGAAAGCTTTCGCTATCATCCAATCACCGAGACATAGAGCAACATCCTTACCAAAATGGTGGTTAACACTCGGTCGGCCCCGTCTATGAGTACTTGCGTCACTAATATCATCATGAACAAGTGATGCATTATGAAGCAGTTCACAAGCAGCAGCCCACTCTAAAAAGCTCTCTGGCTCTAATTTCAGAGCGATACCGCTAGAGAGTGCAAGATGAGCTCTGAAGGCCTTCCCAGGTGTTTGAAAATGATGAATAGCTGCGCTGTAAAGACTACTGTCAATATCTGGCATCTCATTAAGTAAAAGATTACTTAACTTAGATTCTAGACTTACCCCTGGATGTTTGAATACGTGGGACATATTTGTCCTTCTATTTGTATTAATTTTCTTGATTAAATTTTTTGGAAGCCTCAGAAAGAAAAAGCCAGCATAGCTGGCTTTTTCCGAAGTTTTAAATGAAGCTTAAAACTTACTCTGAGTCAGCTACTGCAGCTGCCCAAATAACAAGTCCGAAGGCGATCTTGTTAACAAAGTCTGCGATGTTATAAACCACATTCAATGTGTTTGCATCAACTGCTCCACCTAGATACCCGAAGGCATACCCTAATGGGTAGATAGACCAACCAACACTTACGATCATCTTCATTGCACCAAAAGCTTTCTGACAGCTAGCATTTGCGCTTGCCGCATTAACTTGTGCTGCTTCACCTTTGAACACTTCATAAAGGATGTATAACCAACCTGCCATCCCAATGACGAAACCGGCCATTGCGTTCATGTAACCAGCTTCTCCGAGGAAACCACCTAGCAACATGATTACTGAACCGATAAATAGACGCCAGAATACCCCACCGCTAACAGCAGTAATCGCAGCTAGAATCAAGTAGAACTCTACCATTTGTAAAGGAACAGTTAATAACCAATCGATATAACGGAAGACTGTTGGAGATTCTCCAGAGCCTACCCATACATCACGCATGTAATAATAGTGAACCGCAGCGATGAGTGTTACCAAGCCGGCTACTGTTAAAGACGTCTTCCACTTGCCTGATACTCGATCACGCTCAAGGAAGAAGAATGCAGTAGAGGCTACCATCGCCATAGATATAATCCAAAAGGAAACTCCAACTGGATCGCTGACACTTAAGTTACCATTCATTGTAAATACCCTTCTTAATCTTGTATTTTTTTTTAGCACGAATCCTGTTTAAAAGGACCATGCCACGTGTTACAGAACCGCCTGGATTTCAATATCTATGGGGCACTGGATGTGTAAATTTAGCGCCTTTTTTAGAAAAGTGCAAACCATTGGGCTAATTAATGCGTAGGGGCGCTGTTGTTTTAAACATAAAAACCCCCGATCGCTTAATCTTAGAGACCGTTTTATAGAAAATTTATATTTAATATTCAGTAACTTACAAAGCTAATACATTAGGTGTAGGTTTCTTGTATATTGTCAGATAAACGGTACACAATTATTTGCAAAAATACCAAATAGATCGCTTAAATTGCCTCAAATTGCTCAAATAGCCATACATAAAATGTGTTAATTAACAGGATAAAGGGTTATATTTCAGTGTCACCGATGAATAATAATAACAAACATGGGGTAACAAAAATGTCTATAAACTCTCTATTAATATTTAGTATTGTCGTTGTTCTTTCAGGCTGTACATCCCAAATCGGCGGTAACCTCGGCACGGGTGCATCGAATCCAGTCAACAAAGACATTGATGTAGATGCTCGCAAATCATTTGCCGATATTCCAGTTTCTAGGTCTGATTCAATCGATATTAGTAGATCACTTTTATTCAATTCAGGAGAAACATGGCTGGGCCAAGCTGTAATAAAATCATCTCAGTCTGCTGAGGTTGCGTTTGACTATTATGTCAACGAAATGCCTACTTATGGTTGGGTACTTGTGACTAGTGTTCAATCAAAGGTATCTGTATTGAATTATGAGAAAGGAAATCGTTTTGCATCCGTTCAAATTGATGAAGCTGATATTACGGTAACCGTTAGTTACCGAGATATGGCGGAAAATTAAAGTTCCATCTAAATAGGCCAGTCTGACTGATCAACTGAATCAAGTTGTCTTGCCCCCCTCTCCCCTTTCCAATGCTTTATAAAAGAACGGTGCGGGTCAAATAATTTAGTTTGTTTATTTAAATCAAAATGTTTCTTTTTGCCGTCTGAGCCAACACCCGCAATCGATTGCCAATTTCCCCAGTTTGAGGCAACGTCGTAATCTATGAGATGAGATTCCATAAAACTAGCGCCATATCTCCAGTCCAATTCGAGCTCGTTGACTAGACAGCTTGCCACTATTTGTCTCCCTCTGTTGGACATATAACCAGTGCTGACTAATTGATTCATAAGAGCATTTACCAACGGATAGGGAGTAGTGCCTTGTTCCCATTTTTTTAAGCGTTCAGCATAGAAGCTTGATAGAGGCCTTATTCCAGTCACTCCAGATATCTTATACAGGCTCTCTTTATAATGATGCGCATACCATTGAAAATATTCCCGCCAAAGAAGTTCAAAGAATATCCAATAGGTTGAGTTGTTTTTCCCATTTAGAGATTCATATTTTTTTAAGTTAGAAATAATATTTCTGGCAGAGATACAGCCATTACTTAACCAAATTGAAAATTTTGTAGAGTAATTTTTCCCATCCAAAGCATTTCGAGTTTCTTTGTAAGTGCTTGCGGAATTAGTTTCAAAATAATGCAACAGTCGCTGCTTTCCTGCGGACTCACCCCCGGCAAATTCGAGCTCAGCGTCAACAGGCTCGGCATTTAAAGAGAATTTGTCTGTATTTAAATCAGGCATTGGTGGCAGCCGATTGGGTGCTGCCCATGGATGCTTTATTTCTTGATCCTCTACGGTTTTTCTAAATTTTGAGAAGCTAGATGGAAAGTTTATTAGATCAAAAGGTATTTCACTTTCGTCAAAAAGAGTATTGTTATGGAATTGAAGAATCTCGAGCTCTTTATAGCTGGATTTGATTTCCGCTACTTGCTTTTTCTCATACCAGCCTGGATCTTGGCTTGTTATAAATGTTGATATCGGTACGTTTGCGTTTAAGTGGTTTAAGGCTTCCAGAGGAGAGGTCTTAAAGACAAGTAGCTTTTGTCCCATCTTTTGAAGTCTATTGTCCAAATCTTGAAGTGATTTAAATATAAAAGCTTCTCTTTTTTTTGATATTTTTGCAGGCTTATATTTTTCACAATTATTATTGTCATAACAATAGATGCAAAGTAGCTGGTCATTGACCTCGCAGGCCTTTAATAAAGCTATATTATCGAAGGTCCTTAGGTCTTTCCGAAATAGAAGCACGCCAACTTTATTCAAATGCTTACCACTAAAGTTTAATATGAATTGAGGGTACGATTTTGATTTGAGCTCAGATCGTCTGGAAGTATCTGCTACTGATCGGTAATCTGAGAGAGAAAGTAACTCGTAAAAATTATCTTTATTTGAAACACTTCCGTGATGCTCTCTTTTAAAAATATCTCACCTGTCATTGTTGTCCTAGGTCTTTTAGGAAGCCTGCCATTTTTGATTGTGCCGGTGGTGGTTAATTATAGTGTCATATCAGCAGGTAACGCAGCAAGCTCGCAGATTTTGGGAATCTATGCTCCATCTATTTTCGTCAATTATAGTGCAATTATTTTGGCCTTTTTAAGTGGTGCTTTGTGGGGAAGTCGAGATAATATTAGAAACTCCAAAGAGCAAACCTCATTGCTGGTGTTCACAAATCTCATGGCAATATCAGCATGGCTACTTATAATCGCCTCTCACCTATCAAACTTATTGCTATTGATTTCTGTGCTTTTGTTGGGAGTAGCGTTTTTTGCTATTTATCTCATAGAAGTTTTTTATATGACCATTCCTTCAGGCTACAAAGCTTTGAGGCGTCTGTTGACTTTGATTGTGGTCATCAGTCACTTTAGTCTTTTTGTTGGTTTAAGCTGGAGTTAGGTGTGCGCCATTATTTAGTATTTTTTTACGATGGTCTCTGTCCTCTCTGTATGCGCGAGGTAAAGGTGCTACAAAAGAAAGATGTGCAACAGAAAATTTTATTTGAGGACATTAATCAACCGAACTTCATAACAAAGTACAGCTTTATAAACAAAGATAAAGCGGGCAAAATTCTCCATGGTCTTATTAGAGATGATGAGATCATTTTGGGGCTTGAGGTAACATACTTGGCCTGGTCCCTTGTTGGCTATAAGTGGCTCGTTGCGCCACTAAAATGGCCAGTGGCAAGGAGTATTTTTAGAAGACTATATTTTGTTTTTGCGAAACATCGGCACTTTATTGCTCGATTGTTTTATGGAAAAACTTATTGTTCTAACTCTGCAAGGGATGCTAGTGAAGGATAAAGTGGACAAAAACGTAGCAGTAGTCATCGGAGCATCGGGTGGAATTGGATCGGCAATTCTAAGGAAATTATGTCTAGATAATACATACACCGATGTCATTGCGGTTAGTAGAAATATTTCCGATGTTGGTAAACACCCCACTGTTGGAGATGCTAACGTTTTATCTATCGAGACTGATTACACCCCAGAGTCGGTAGAGAGCGTCGTGGAACAATTGAGCCTCTTTCGAGGCAATATCTCCAAAGTAATAATCTGCAATGGTGTTTTACATGATCAGGATATTTGGCCTGAAAAAAGGTTGGAAGAAATAACAGCAGATAATATGGTCAGTATTTTCACAGCGAACTCAATCATACCAATGCTATTTCTAAAGTCGCTAATTTCGGCTGTTAAAGGCCAAAAAAAATGTGTTATCGCGTTACTAAGTGCTCGCGTTAGTAGCTTGCAGGACAATAGGTTAGGCGGCTGGTATTCCTATCGCGCATCAAAAACTGCACTCAATATGCTGGTTAAAACAGCCTCAATTGAGTTTGCAAGGCGAGCGAATAATGTGAAGTTTATTCTTTATCATCCGGGGACTGTTGATACGAACCTATCAAAACCTTTTCAATCAAAGCGAGTCAAGAAACTTTTAGATCCAGATGACGTTGCAGCTAGACTGCTTAAGAAGATGAGCCAAGTTAATCTAGATGATGAACTCGCATTCATTGATTGGGAAGGCTATGAAATAAATTGGTAATTTCAGTGTGAAATTTGGAGAAAATTACCGCTCAAAAATGTACAATTGACAATTAAAATTTGACTGCTTTTAAGAGCAAAATAACGGACTCGGATATTTATGTTTACAACTACAAAAAACATTCAGGAAAGCGACTCAGAGATTTGGGAAGCGATTAGTAATGAAAGCTTGCGTCAAGAGCAACATATCGAACTCATAGCATCAGAAAACTATGCAAGTCCTGCCGTTATGGAAGCACAGGGCGGCAAAATGACGAACAAGTACGCTGAAGGATACGCAGGTAAGCGGTATTACGGCGGTTGCACTTATGTGGATGTAGCTGAAGAACTTGCTATTAAGAGACTAAAGAAATTGTATGGGGTAACCTATGCAAACGTGCAGCCTCATTCAGGATCTCAAGCAAATAGTGCCGTTTTTTTAGCTCTTTTAAAAGGTGGAGATACTGTTTTAGGGATGAGTCTGGCGGATGGTGGTCATTTAACCCATGGAGCAAAGCCAAATTTTTCGGGTAAATTGTATAACTCAATTCAATATGGCTTGGATCCAAAAACTGGGCTCATCAACTACGCACAGATAGAGAGCCTAGCGTTAGAGCACAAACCGAAAATGATAATAGCGGGGTTTTCAGCTTATTCGGGAATTTTAGATTGGAAAAGATTTCGAGAGATAGCTGATAAAGTGAGCGCTTACTTACTTGTTGACATGGCGCATATTTCAGGTCTTGTCGCTGCGGGGGTTTATCCCAGTCCTGCCCCATATGCAGATGTTATCACTTCAACAACTCACAAGACTCTCAGGGGACCCAGAGGCGGAATCATTATTGGCAATAACTTAGAAGTCGGAAAAAAATGTGATTCTGCTGTTTTTCCCGGAAGTCAGGGTGGGCCGCTATGTCATGTTGTAGCAGCGAAGGCTGTAGCGTTTAAGGAAGCCGATACAAAGGAATTTATTGACTATCAAAAGCAAGTGCTAGCCAATGCCAAGGCAATGGCATCAACGTTCATAGAGCGCGGTATAAAAATTGTTTCAAATGGTACTGAGAATCATTTGATGCTCGTTGATCTCATTGGTAAGACATTTACAGGAACAGATGCCGATAATGCAATGAGTGAGGCATTTATCACTGTTAACAAAAATGCCGTGCCTAATGATCCAAGATCACCTTTTGTGACCTCTGGTCTGAGAGTTGGGACACCAGCAATCACAACGAGAGGATTTCGAGAAGCTGAAACGATCGAGCTCACTCACTGGATGACTGATATTCTGGAGAGCCTAGAGAATGGTACTTCCGATACCGTAATTCCAGAGGTAAAAGCTAAAGTATTAGACATCTGTTCGAGATACCCGGTTTATAAATAGACATGGATAATTATGTTCCCGCCAAACCTGCAGGGACTGTAGTTCTCCTGCGGGCGTCTGAACAAAGTTTTGAGGTTTTATTGTTAAAAAGAAATCCAAAGCTCGCGTTTGCGGGAGGTGTATGGGTATTCCCAGGCGGTGCTGTTGATGAAGACGAGACTAGGGCCTTTGCAGATGAGTGTTCAGCAGCTAAAGTGGCTGCTAGAAGAGAAATATTTGAGGAATGTGGTTTGGATGTGGGTGAGGTTGAATTGCGTCATTTTTGCAAATGGACTACTCCACGTGAAGAAAAAAAGCGGTTCTCTACTTGGTTTTTTGTGGCTGTTTCAGATCAAGCATCCTCACGCATTCTGGTCGATGGCAGTGAGATTATAGATTATCAGTGGATCAGTCCTAAAAGCGCGATTCAAAAACATCAAGAGGGTTCGATAAGTTTTATGCCGCCAACTTTTCTTGTATTGCGCCTGCTATCCCATTTTGATAGTACGGAAAAAGCCTTTGCTGCCTTAAAGAATAGAGCGCCTTATGATGTCACCCCTAAAATGATTTTTGATTCGAAAATTTGGATGTGTATGTATCCTGGTGATGCAGGCTATGAGATTGGCGATCTTGAAGTTAGTGGTCCAAGACACAGAACTTATTACTCGGAGGATGGGATTCAATATGTTCACTCAGGAGATAATGTTGGGTTCCCAGCCATGGATTTGCCATGAGACCAATTGTTCAAATAACGGGTATGCTAAACTTAATATTTTTAGGATAGTTCAATGCATTGTCCTTTTTGTAATGCAAATGATACCAGGGTAATCGATTCAAGGTTGGTGGCTGATGGCGGTCAAGTTCGGCGGCGAAGAGAATGCGCATATTGCGGAGAAAGATTCACTACCTATGAGCTAGCTGAATTGGTGATGCCTCGGGTTATTAAAAGTGATGGATCCAGGCAGCCGTTCGACGAGGACAAATTAAGAGCTGGATTGCAGAGGGCTTTGGAGAAGCGTCCTGTTTCGACAGAGCAGATGGAAATATCATTGTCCCAAATAAAGCATTTTCTTCAGGTTACAGGCGAGAGGGAGATTTCATCTCGATTAATTGGTGAGGAAGTGATGAAAAAATTACAGAATTTGGATGAAGTCGCATACATAAGATTTGCCTCCGTATACCGAAGTTTTCAAGATTTAAGTGAGTTCCAAGATGAGTTGAATCGATTAAGTAACTCAAAGCCGGAAACAAAAGTGTAATGGAAGATTTTTCAAAATTTGACCATGAAATGATGAGCAGAGCGCTTCATCTGGCTAAAAAGGCTATTTTTTCATCGGCGCCAAATCCAGCAGTGGGGTGTGTTATATGTGTAAATGGTGAGGTTGTCGGAGAGGGTTTCACGCGTCCTACAGGACATAATCATGCTGAAGTTGAGGCATTAGGTAATTCTGAAAACACCGAGAATGCTTGCGTATACGTGACTCTTGAGCCATGCAGTCATCAGGGAAGAACGGGAGCATGCGCCAAGGCCTTGATTGATGCAAAAGTTGCAAAGGTTGTTATTTCCACTATCGATCCTAACCCGCTAGTGGCTGGAAAAGGTATTCAAATGTTACGCGATGCTGGGATTCAAGTTAGTTGTGGATTATTAGAAGAGCAGGCGATCCATTTAAATAGAAAGTTCATTAAATTTGTAACGCAAGGTATTCCTTGGGTTACCGTTAAATCGGCATCGAGCATCGATGGTCGTACAGCGATGAAAAGTGGCGAGAGTCAATGGATTACGTCGCCCAGTGCAAGAGCTGATGTACAAAAGCTGAGAGCTGCCCATTGTGCTATTATCACGGGTGTTAACACGGTTATGCTGGATAATCCGTCGTTGAATTTGAGGATAAGCAACAATGATTTGAATATCCCAGATCCAATAAAGCATCCGGCGAAAGTTATTATTGACTCGAACCTTTCGGTGAGGGCTGACGCTAAATTATTTCAAAGCGGTGGAAATGTTATCATTGCAACACTTGAGGGCGACACACAAAGACAAAGATCTAAAGCTTTTAATGAACTAGGCGTAGAGGTTTTATTTTTTGAATCTGAAGATCTTCAAGTGCCTATAAACAGTTTGCTAAAGCGATTAGCTAAGAAAGAGTTTAACTCTGTTCTGGTGGAATCCGGCGCAACACTCGCAGGCTCTTTCGTTAGAAAAGGATTAATGGATGAGTTTGTTTGCTATTTTGCGCCAAAAATTTTTGGCGATACAGCGCTTCCAATGCTTAAGCTACCGATAGATAGTCTGGATGCGCATCTTGCGCTATCTTTGGAAGATATCAGGCATATTGGCCCAGATATACGAATGACTTTTACCCCAGATAGAGATTATTAATGAATCACCTAAATGAAAACAGCTAAATTTAAAGCTTAAAGGATAATTTTAGAGAGATAATAAATGTTTACAGGAATTATTGAAGCAGTTGGGAACGTTGTAGAGATTGAAGAGAAGAATGGCGATGCGAGGTTAACAATCGAAGCAGATCCTTCATATATAGAAACAGCAAATCTTGGAGATAGCATTGCTTGCAATGGTGTTTGTTTGACTGTGGTTGAGAGAGCAGATAATAGATTTATGGTCGATGTGTCAGTAGAAACTTTGAGCTTGACGACGATAGGAGGCTGGCAAGTTGGAACAAAAGTAGATCTTGAGCAAGCAATGATTGCAACAAGTAGATTTGGCGGTCACATTGTCTCTGGGCATGTTGATCGTATAGGAGAAATTCTTTCCATCGAAGAAGATGCTAGATCTTGGCGTCTAGATATCCAAGTTCCAAAAGATATTTCACACTACATTGCAAAAAAAGGATCAGTCTGTGTTGACGGAGTAAGTTTAACTGTAAATTCTGTAAATGATTGTGACTTCAGTATTAATGTTGTTCCTCATACTCTCAGTAACACTATTATTGGAGAGTATAAAGTCTCTCAAAAAGTAAATATTGAGATCGACACTATTGCGAGATACATCGAAAGACTTGCGGCTGCGACAACCATTGATCGTAGTAATAATAATTAAAGAGTATGACAAATGAAATTTAATAGTGTGAAAGAGCTTCTTCAAGATTTTCGAGAAGGGAAAATGATTATTCTTCTTGATGATGAAGATCGCGAAAATGAAGGTGATTTGGTGATGGCCGCACCCATGGTGCGTCCTGAAGACATAAATTTTATGGCTAAAAATGCTAGGGGACTTATTTGTTTGACACTCACTGAAGAGCGTTGTTCACAACTGAATTTGGCAATGATGGTTGACGATGTTAGAAATAAATCGAGTCATGGGACGCCGTTTACATTATCTATTGAGGCTTCTGAAGGAGTCACCACAGGTATTTCTGCTGCCGATAGAGCAACAACAGTGCAGGCAGCTGTGGCAAGTAATGCAAAGCCAGAAGATCTTGTGCAACCAGGTCACATTTTCCCTTTGAAAGCAAAGGCAGGAGGCGTATTGAGTAGAGCTGGGCATACTGAAGCTGGTTGTGACTTAGCAAGAATTGCTGGTTTTGAGCCCGCATCTGTGATTGTTGAAATCATGAATGAGGATGGTTCGATGGCGAGAAGGGATGACCTAGAGTTATTTGCAAAAAAGCATCAATTAAAGATTGGAACGATTGCAGATTTGATTCATTACAGGCTCGTCAATGAGAAATCGGTCAATTGTATAGATGAAAAGAAAGTTCAAACGATCTACGGTGAATTTGTATTAAAAACTTATGTCGATGACATTTTGAAAGAGAAGCATTTTGCTTTAGTGAAAGGTGATGTTTCAGACGGGAATCCCACCTTGGTTAGGGTTCATGTTAACCGTTCTGCCCGAGATATTCTCTCGATTGAATCGGTTAGCGAGTATAAAGTTTGGTCATTTCAGCGGGCGCTCGAAAAAGTGGCAGAGGAAGGTCGTGGTGCTGTGGTGCTGCTTTACTACCCAGAAACTGCTGAGGAAATTAGCCAGAACATTCAAGCGATACTTGATCCAACTGCTCATACAGCACAGTCACCCAGTGATGTTGTATATCATCAAGTGGGAACGGGTTCGCAGATTCTGATGGATTTGGGTATTAAAAAGATGAGATTAATGAGTGCTCCATTCAAGTTTACCGCAATATCAGGGTTTGATCTTGAGGTGGTAGAAAACATCAATTATGTGTAGATTAAGTAGAAAGAAGAGTATCTAGTTAATGAAATCAAGACCGGAAGAAATTAAACGATCCTCGCAGGTGCACTCGATTGCAATTATTGTTGCAAGATGGAATTCAGAGATTACAGAGGGCCTCTTAAATGGCGCTTTGCGATATTTTGAGGAAATATTTTCGAATCTTGATTCTATAAATATATTCCGAGTCCCTGGCGCTTTTGAAATCCCTATTGCATGCAAAACTGCTGCTGAGACTGGCAAGTATGAAGCGATTTTGGGGCTCGGGTGTGTTATTAAGGGAGATACGCCACACTTTGATTATGTTTGTGCGGAGACTACTCGCGGCATAGGAGCAGTTAGTCTCGAGTCAAATGTACCGACATCTTTTGGTTTATTAACTGTTGATAATGTTGATCAAGCATTGGAGAGATCAGCGGATAATTCTCAAAATAAAGGTAGAGAAGCTGCTCAAACTGCCATTGAAATGATTTCGGTTTTGGGTGAAATTAGAGCGATAAATAATGAAGAATCTTAGGCAGCGACAAAATGCTCGAAAGCTTTTGATTCAGGCTCTGTATTCTTTAGACCTCGGGGGATCCACCCCTGCGAAGATTGAGAAAGATTTCCTCGCGGAAAAGAGTATGTCTAGGGTTGACGAGAAATTTTTCCACAATGCATTACACTTCATAGCTAAAAACCTTTCTGAAATAGATCATGCATATGCTGATGCTTTGGATAGAGATAGTATTGAGCTCGATCCGATTTCACGTGCAATATTGCGATTAGGCTCATATGAGATGATTAAGTGTTTGGATGTGCCATATAAAGTTGTTATTAATGAAGGTATTAACCTAGCTAAAACTTATGCTCCTACAGATGCATTCAAATTTATTAATGGGGTATTAGATCAGCTAGCACAATCACTCAGAACTGTAGAAGCTGAGATTGCATCAGCTCAATAAAGAGCTCTTTGGAATGATTATGGGGTCAACCATAAGATACCTCGATCCGTTTGAAGTTCTCAATCAATACTGATTTTTATCGTGAGATCTATTTTTGAGCGAATTTGAAATTATAAGGAATCACTTTTCGAGAGATTACGATAGGTCTGACATCAATGTTGGGGTCGGTGATGATGGCGCGATATTGAATATTGACCAAATGATCGGTTCTCAATTAGTTGTTAGTACTGATACTATCGTTGAGCAAACTCACTTTCCAGAGGGCACCATTGCTGGGAATATTGCTAAACGCGCTATGTGCATCAATCTAAGTGATATGGCTGGAATGGGAGCTTTGCCCTTATGGTTTACACTCTCGTTAACTTTACCAGGTGATAAAGCTAATGAGGCGTGGCTAAGTGAATTTTCTAGTGGGCTTTTTGAAATAGCGTCTGAGTATAATTGTGCTTTGATAGGAGGAGATACCACAAAGGGACCACTCTCTGTAACGATTTGCATGTTTGGTAATATACCATCAGATGCAGGCTTGAAAAGATCCTCAGCGAGTGTTGGAGACATTATATATTTGTCAGGAAGTATAGGAGCAAGCCGGGCTGCGCTCGAGCTACTAAGCAAGAATTGCAATGTCAGTGAGCGCTTACTTAAATTGTTCTATGAACCAACTCCTATGATTGATTTGGGCATCAAATTAAGAAATATCGCGACATCATGTATCGACGTTTCAGATGGACTAGTTGCAGACTTGAGTCACATATGTCGAGCAAGCAGAGTCAGCGCTATAATACATCTTGCGTCTTTGCCTTTTGATGAAGAGGTAAAATTGTTATTTCCTGACAAATATACAGAGTTTGGCTTGAGTGGAGGAGATGATTATCAACTTTGCTTTACAGTCCCAAGACATCTAAAGGGAAGCATCGAATCAATATCAACTCAGACGGGCATAACTCTGACGGCAATAGGCGAAATTGTGGAATTTGATCACACACAATCCATTACAATAAACGGATTAGAGGATCAATTGAACTTAAAGGGTTATGATCACTTTGAATAGTCAGTTAAGCACTCGCAGAGTGATGACGGATCCCAAGCTATTAATTGCCTTTGGTTTTGGGAGCGGTCTCTCAAAATTTGCTCCAGGTACGGTTGGATCCTTCTTTGCACTCTGCCTTTGGTACCCATTAAGTTTTCTATCTTTGTGGGTTTACATCTTTTTACTTGTAGTTACGTTTATCCTTGGGATATATGTATCCAACTATGCAATTGAACAAACAGGTGTGAAGGATTATGGGGGAATAGTAATCGATGAGTTTCTAGGTCTTTGGATCGCACTTTTAGTTTTCCCCGTAACCTTGTTAGGATCTTTGTCCGTTTTTTTCGTCTTTCGACTATTGGATATTTTAAAACCTTGGCCGATTGGTTTAATTGATAGAAAAATAAAAGAAGGATTGGGCGTTATGTTAGATGATGTAATTGCAGGTCTTTTCACCTTTTCATTTTTTGTTTTGTTAAAATTCATGGGCGTCTTTATATGAAATCTTATGTGGAAATTTGAAATGAAAAGACTATTACCTTTTGTTTTAGTTATGCTGGCACTTGGAGCTGCGGCGATTCTTCATTTAATGAAGCCAGAAGCTGTGCGGGCGCCCGTGACCATTGCAGCGGTCGCTGTGGAAACGGAAATCCTTCAAAGTGAATCAGTGTTTCTGACAGTTGAATCTCAGGGAACGGTTGAACCGAGGACACGTACTAATCTTGTCTCTGAAGTTTCTGGCACCATTTTGAGTGTTTCTGATAAATTCGTAGTAGGCGGTAAGTTTGAGGCGGGTGAATTACTCCTACGAGTCGATCCTACAGATTACCAAGTTGCTCTTCAAAGAGCAGAAGCACTCCTCAAGGGTGCTGAGGCTCAGCTTATTTTTGAGAAGGCTAGGTCAGCTCAAGCCAAAAAAGAGTGGGAGTTTACTGGGCGACCTTTAAGTGAGGCGCCTTTACTTGCACTCAGGGTACCTTATTTGGCAGAGGCAGAGGCCAATATCGAACAGGCAAAAGCTGAGGTTGAACGAGCGAGAGTTAAGTTAGAGAAAACAAGGATAAAAGCACCTTATAATGGAATTATCTCTAGAAAGAACGTTGATATCGGACAATTTGTTTCCGCTGGAATTCCGTTAGCTGAAACTTTTGCGGTAGATTTTGTTGAGATCAGACTTCCGTTGTCAGATCAAGATTTGTCCAAGATGAGCGACTTGGATTTTACTGACGCGTTGAGGGGTAAGAAGGTCAATTTGCTCGGCTTCGCAAATGGCCGAAGCTCCTCATGGGAGGGTCGAGCAGAAAGGTTCGAGCGTGTTGTCGAGCAGACGAATCGCTCGCAATATCTGGTTGTGCGGGTTGGGAATCCATATGATCTTAAAGACTTAAATAGCCGAGCCAATCCTTTGCTCGTTGGAACATTTGTGACAGCGGATTTTGTGGGTCGTGAGTTGCCAAATGTTTTTAAGCTCCGAAGGAGTGGATTGATCCAAGGCGATCGGGTTGCATTAATAGAGGCAAACAGCCGACTCAAACTCGTCGACGTTGAACTGACATATGCTGATGACAATTACTATTATGTATCTGGGCTTGATGAAAGTAGTGAAATAGTAACGAGTGCAATTGGAATCCCTGTTGATGGAATGGTAGTTGAAGTTAAGAATACTTCGAAAGGAGAATCTCTAAGTCGTGGATAAAAATTCAGGTTTGATCAGTTGGTTCACAAGAAATCCGGTCGCAGCAAATTTGGCAATGTTCCTAATTTTTTTTGGTGGCGCCTTATCTTTGGGTAACCTCAGTAAGGAAATGTTTCCAAGGGCGGAGATGCCTGTAATAAATGTCAATGTCTATTACCCTGGTGCAGCGCCGATTGAGGTTGAAAAAGGAGTTATCCTGCCTATAGAAGCGACTCTAGACGGCTTAAAAGGTATTAAACGAATTTATTCAAATGCATATCGGGACCGAGCGCAATTTGGCTTGGCGCTTGAAGACGATGCAGATGTCAACGAGTTGATTACTCAGGTTGAGAATCGTTTAAATTCGATAACAAATTTCCCGAGTGATATAGAAAAGCCAGAAGTAACTCAGATGGATCAAAGAGCCTGGGCGATGGGTGTTGTAGTTTATGGCGATATGTCCGAAGTGGAGAAAAAGACAGTAGGAGAAGAAATTAAGAGCGATTTACTAGCACTATCCTCGGTGAAAGATGTTCAATTGTGGGGAGCCGGAAGATATGAGATCTCGATCGAGGTATCTGAAGACCGACTAAGAGAGCTTGACTTGACTCTGGATGAGGTCGCAAACGCTGTTAGATCTTCATCAATGGATCTTCCGGCGGGCCTAATCAAAGGAGATGCTGGGAACATCTTATTAAGAACTGAAGGTAAAGCTTATACTGGTTCTGAATTCGAAAATATTGTACTTAGAAGTAAAGTTGATGGTACTGAGTTGAAATTGTCTGAAGTGGCGAATGTTAGAGATGCATTTTCGGATGATCCATGGAACACAAGATTTGATAGAAAACCTAATATAACGCTCGGCGTTTTTTCGTTAGAAGGACAGAATGTTCTTGATATAAGTGATGATATTCATGAGTACGTCACCCAAAAACAAGAAACCCTTCCTGAGGGATTGAGTATCGTTACGTGGAATGATTCTTCTTTTTACCTGGAAGGAAGAATAAAAATGATGTCTGAAAATCTTCTGCTGGGCTCATTATTAGTCACACTCGTATTGGGTTTATTTTTAAATCTTCGAGTGGCTTTTTGGGTTGCTGTTGGAATCCCTGTGAGTTTTGCTGGCGCGTTTTGGTTAATGCCTTTCGGTGATGTGACGGTTAATGTTCTAAGTTTATTTGCCTTTATGATGTGTCTTGGAATAGTTGTGGATGACGCGATTGTTATAGGAGAGAGTGTTTTTAGCGCCGCTCAAGAGGAGTTTGAAGCAGCAAACCCTTCTAAAAATTCTGGCTCTAATGATCATAGAGCCTCCGTTGAGGCGGTTATTTCTGGAGCAAAAAGAGTCGCGACGCCAGCAACAATTGGAGTACTGACGACCATGGCGGCCTTCACGCCATTAATTTTTATTGGTGGAAGTTTCGCAGCGATAACAAGTGCGATTGGCATTGTGGTGGTTTTATGTTTAGCGTTTTCACTGGTTGAGTCAAAACTTATTTTACCCGCACATCTTGTTGGACTTAAATTTACAGCTAAGAAAAATCCAGTTTCCGCGAGAATACATGTCCTTCAACTTAAAATTTCTAAGAAGCTTAAATATTTTATAGAGGACGTTTATCGACCACTTTTAATTAAATCACTTAGAAACAGGTTTGTGACATTGGCGGGGTTTTTATCACTGCTTATTTTAGTTTTTGGCATGATAAACGGAGGAATAGCAAGGTTCGAGTTCTTTCCTCAAGTTCCTGGTGACAACCTAAAGGCAGACTTAACGATGCAGGATGGTGCGCCCCCAGACCGTCTTATGGAATCTATTTCAGTAGCAGAGGATGCTATATTCCGAATCGATGAGAATTTTAAGCGCGACAATCCGGACTCAGATGGTCTTATTAAGCATGTGGGTTTCTTCATCTCAAACGATGTCAGTGCAAACTTTCGAGTTGAGCTTGTAAAGGCTGAAAATCGAACCATATCAGCCACTGAAATTGCCGAGTTATGGAGAGATGAAGTAGGTCTTCTTCCAAATGTAAAGACTCAAAAGTACTCAGTTGACGGTGGTCCAGGTGGAGGAGGGGATATTGCTCTTATGCTTTCTGGTCAAAACACTAGAGAGCTCTCTTTGGCAGGGATTGATCTGCAGGAATATCTAACCCAGTTCGATGGAATATATGATGTGTTCAATTCTGAAGGCAGTGGGAGTAAGGAAATTCTAATAAAGTTAAAGCCTTATGCTAGTCAAATAGGTGTTCGATTGTCTGATGTTGCAAGACAAGTGAGGCAAGCTTTTTATGGAGAAGAAGCGCAAAGAATTCAAAGAGACTCCGATACATTGAGGGTTATGGTTCGTTATCCGAAAGAAGATCGTCAATCATTATCCACTTTGGAGAATATGTATATTAGAACTGTTACTGGTCAATCAATTCCGATAAGAGAGGTGGCCTCGATATCATTAGGTACTGGGCCAGCGAGTATAAACCGAGAGGAGCGCAAGCGAATTTTGACGGTCGAGGCTTATCTAGATCCGAATAAAGTGCAAAGCGGCAAGGTGATAGCAGATATTCAGAAAAATTTTGTTCCAGTGCTTACAGAAAGGTATCCCTCTGTTGAATTTGGCTTGGGAGGTAAGAGCGAAGAGACTAATGAATATTTTGATAATATGTTAGTCGGATTTCTCATTGCGATGATTATGATTTATGGACTGCTAGCGGTCCCATTGAGATCTTACTTACAGCCAATTGTAATTATGTCTGTAATCCCTTTTGGGGTTATAGGTGCGGTCATTGGACATGTAATTTTTGATTTTACGCTTAATATGTTATCGGTCTTTGGTATTGTTGCGCTTGCGGGAGTGGTGGTAAACGACAGTTTAATTCTGGTTGAGTTTACAAACCGTGGGCGTTCAGAGGGAATGAGTTTGGAGTCAGCAATAGTCAATGCGGGACAAAAAAGATTCCGAGCTATTTTGCTGACTACAGTAACAACCTTTGTGGGTTTATTCCCTATTCTGTTTAACACAAGCGTGCAAGCTCAATTTGTAATACCAATGGCCCTCTCTCTAAGTTTTGGTATCGTTTTCGCATCAACAATTACGTTGATTCTAATTCCCTGTTTATACCTTGTGGTAGAGACAAATCACCGATTCGTATCGTCAATTCTCGTTGCACTTCTTCTGATTTCAATTCTCTATGTAGCTGTTTTTGCCGGTATTATTGGAATTGGAGTAGCTAATGTAGTGACGGGTTTACTTTTAATAATTAGCCTAATCATCTCGATATTGAAAGTATTTGGTAAATATCCTGAAAAACAACTTGCTTTTAGTGAGTCGTCTTCTTAAATAATTTTTCTTAACACTTCGCCTTAAGCTGATACCATATCGACACTGTATTTTTCTGAATAGGAAGAGAATGCTTAGATTTATAGAACAGTCCAAATTGCCAACTCGTTGGGGCGAGTTCAATATTCATGCATTCGAGGACCCTTTTAAGGGAAAAGAGCACGTCGCAATTACGATGGGTGATTGTAACTCTGGCGAACCACTTCTGCTTCGAATACATTCGGAGTGTCTAACTGGTGATGCTTTTGGAAGTCTAAGATGTGACTGTGGTGAGCAATTAGATCAGGCACTAAAGATGATTTCAGAGAGAAAACGAGGTGCGATACTTTATCTAAGGCAAGAGGGCCGGGGTATTGGCCTTGTTAATAAAATAAGAGCTTATAATTTGCAGGATCAAGGAGCAGATACAGTAGAGGCTAATGAGCAATTAGGTTTTGGCGCTGACATGCGCGATTATTCAATTTGTGGACCTATGCTTAAACACATTGGGGTGAAAAGCGTTATTTTAATGACCAATAATCCCCGCAAAATTAAAGCCTTGGAGAACATGGGAATTGAAATATCGGGTAGAGCACCCATCGAGACAGAAAGAAATCCGCATAACAGTCGCTACTTGTCTACGAAATCAGGCAAGCTCGGTCATTACTTGCCTGAATAGTTTGGTCATCACACTATACCGGATTTATTCTCAACCATGGCTTCATTAAAAAGCCAAACGGATTAGATAACTTGATAGGTGCCTCCAAGGCAGAGAGACAAATACACTCGCCATTTTGAGCGCCAGTGGGTTGATGTTCATCCCCACCCTCACGGAGGAGAAAATCACCCTCAGTGTACACAGACATTTCATCTGAAAAGCTTCCTTTGAGAACAACAGTGTACTCTTTGCCCCCATGACCGTGCTTTGGTGTTTTGCCACCTGCACATATTTTATGTAGCGCTACTTCATAATCTGACTGTCCAGTAGTGAGTGTAGCTTTCTCCACAGCACTAGACATTTTCTTCCAGTCTAGATCCGCCATTCGCTTTTTTTGCATTAGCTTTGCGACTAGATGAGGAATTCTCGAATCAACGCTAGTATCCAATTGCTCATTTGAAGCCTCTGTGGGAAGTTGATCGATCGACTTTTCTATTTTTGCTAATAAGTCAGCAGAAACTTCCGTGCACCCACTGCTACTCATCAGTTGTGAAGCAATTTGGTCTAACCTAACTAATTCACTTCTACACTTCTCACAGTAATGTAGGTGTGCAGAGACACAAATCGCTACAGCCGGAGGCAGAACACCCGCTGAAAACTCAATAAGCGTCGCAGTATCAGGATGGTGATTTATTTTACTCATATTAATTCATCTCTATATTCTGGAGCCACAAGAACTTGCATCTTCTGAAGAGCTAACCGAACTCGTGACTTTACTGTTCCCAAAGGAAGACCTAACTCATTTGAGACTTCAGCATGTGATTTACCCTCTAAATAAACTTTTCTTAGTATTTCGTCTTGCTCTTTTGGCAGTTCGCTCAGCGACGCCTGAATCTTAACTTCACTTCTCTCTTGTCTAAGGAGCGAAACTGGAGTTTCCTCGTCAGGTTCGTGCCAAAAATCTTCATTTTCAAGCGGAAGATGTTGCGTATTACTTTTCCGCCTCAACATATCTATTCTGCAGTTTCTTGCAACCGTATATATCCAGGTTGTAGCCGACGCTTTCTCTGGATTAAACCCCGCTGCTTTTTGCCACACCTTAATCATAACCTCTTGAACAAGATCTTCAGACAATCCCGGGAACCACCCTTCATGCTTGCTGGCCTGAGCAAAACTTTTCAGAAGAGGTGCGAAATGATCAAAGAGTTGCGAAAAAGCACGCCTGTCTCTCGTCTCACCAACTGCGACGAGTAATAATGACCACTTGTCTGATCTTTTTTCCGAACGAATCGGCTTCGATGTCATAGGATTGCTTCTACGAGATTTAAATGATGATTGAAACATAACTTCTCCAATATTACATGCTTTACGGTAAACCCATGCTCTTGGATTCCTCATTGCTAGACCGGGAAATTAAACGATTATCTATTTTTACGTCGCTTTTTAAATTTGACTTACTTGAGTTAGCTTTAATCATCGTTATGGTGGAGTTTAGTAATGTTACAGAAGTTTATAATTCGTCTATTATCTGAGTTTTAACGTAAGGATCCATTAAACCTTTTTAGTAGACAAATGAAAGCGTACTTTAAAAATCCGAAGCGTTCACTCGGAGTTGGCATCGACTTCGGTACCAGTAATAGTGCTGCTGCGATATTCGATGGAAAGAAAGTAACAATGGTTGAGCTATCAGCTCAGCAGATCATGCCATCAGCAACATATATCGACAAAGATTTTTTAAGTTTGACGGGCGAAGATGCGATAAATATGTATATTTCTGCAAATCGGGGTCGAACAGTAGAGTTAGCGGGAGAACTGCTTGGGGAAGAAAGAACGGGAACAGGAGATAACAATGG
>OCZA010000167.1_pt1 | contig 23666 bp, 27 predicted proteins | sample 1539021 | NCBI WGS metagenome assembly OCZA01 (sample SAMEA2619376, study PRJEB22493) | marine metagenome | biome: marine biome (ENVO:00000447); feature: surface water layer (ENVO:00002042); material: "saline water (ENVO:00002010), including plankton (ENVO:xxxxxxxx)" | depth 5 m | reverse complement strand
GCTTCAATGTAATTATCAGGGTGCCCCATAAAATTTGGAAAAAAGAAAACAGCCGCCGCAAATATCGTTAAAAACACACCTAGTCCAAATAAATCTTTAATAGTGTAATAAGGATTAAATGGCAGTGTGTCTTGAGTACCTTTTACATCAATTCCAATAGGATTATTCGACCCAAATCTATGCAAAGCAACAAGGTGAAGTATTACAACGCCAACAATTACAAAAGGTAAAACGAAGTGAAGCGAAAAGAAACGGTTAAGGGTTGAATTGTCAACTGAAAATCCTCCCCACAACCATGTTACTATACTTTCTCCAACTAATGGGATAGCTGAAAATAAATTAGTTATAACTGTAGCGCCCCAAAAGCTCATTTGTCCCCATGGTAAAACGTAACCCATAAAGGCTGTAGCCATCATTAGTAAAAGAATTAGCACACCCAAAATCCATAAAAGCTCTCTAGGCGCTTTGTAAGAGCCGTAATAGAGACCACGAAAAATATGTATATAAACAACTATAAAAAAGAAGCTTGCTCCATTCATATGTATATATCTAATAAGCCATCCATGATTAACATCTCTCATTATTCGTTCGACAGAATCAAATGCATAATCTACATGAGCTGTATAATTCATTGATAAAACAATTCCAGTAATGATCATTGTCACTAGAGCAATACCTGCTAGAGAGCCAAAATTCCAAAAATAGTTTAGATTTTTTGGGGTTGGATAGTGGTTTAACTCATGATCCATAAAAGAAAATATTGGCAACCTATGGTCAATCCATTTAACTACAGGGTTTTTAAATTTAGCCTTTGACATTAATTACTCCTAATAACAAAAAAATTAACCAATTTTAATTAAAGTGTCTGATAAGAATTCATATGAAGGTACTGCCAAATTTGTAGGGGCAGGGCCTTTTCTAATTCTACCAGAATGGTCATAGTGAGAGCCATGACAAGGACAAAACCAACCCCCATATTGTCCTTTAACATCGCCTGATTTTTGACCGAGTGGAACACAGCCTAAATGTGTGCACACACCAACTAATACTATATATTTTTCATTTGTAACACGATCTGAGTCTTTTTCTGGATCTCTCATGTCATCTATTGAAGCTTCTTGAGCATTCTTAATTTCTTCTGCAGTTCTATGACGTACAAAAACAGGTTTGCCTCTCCACTTAACTGTAATAGCCTGACCTTCTTCTAAGGAAGATAAATCAATTTCAGTAGACGCAAGAGCCAAAGTGTCAGCAGCGGGATTCATTTGATCAATTAATGGCCATGCAAATGAAGCGGCCCCAATTCCAGCCATTGCATAAGTTGACACAACTAAAAAATCCCTTTTACCTTCATCTTTGTTGTTTTTTGTTTTTGATTTAGTAGACATATATCTCCCTGTCGATCATTGATATTTATATAAACATTCTTTTAAAAAATTTCTAGTCTTTTTCTTTATGAAAAATATTTTTTTTAACTAAATTTTCTCTAATGAAAAATTTGAACATTAATTATTTGTATATATCTAAATCCAAGAGACTTTTGGAGGCAAACTCATTAGAACTGCTTCTGTATTCCCTCCAGTTCTCAATCCAAAAATTGTACCTCTATCATATAAAAGATTAAACTCAACATACCTTCCTCTTTTTATTAATTGAGCTTCCCTATCTTTTTTACTAAATTTTTTTTCAAGTTTATTTTTTATTATTTTTGAATACGAAGATAGAAATGTTTTGCCGACATCTTTAATAAATAAAAAATCCTTTTCCCAGTTATCATTATTGAGATAATCAAAAAAAATACCCCCAACACCCCTAGCCTCCTCTCTATGCGGTAAAAAGAAGTACTCATCACACCAGTTTTTAAATTTTGGATAATATGAGTTATCATATCTGTCACAACTAATTTTTAAATCTTGATGGAATAATTTCGTAACTTCAAAATCCTCAAAGGTTGGAGTTAAATCTCCACCTCCCCCAAACCAAATCTTTTTATTATCACCTTCACCAGTAACTAATAGTCTGGTATTCATGTGTGCTGCAGGAATATGCGGGTTAGTCATATGTGAAACGACTGAGATGCCAGAAGCCCAAAAAGTCCCATTTTCTTCTGCACCTGGAATTTGTCCTCTAAACTCCTTAGAAAAATTCCCATAAACTGTTGAAATATTTACACCAACTTTTTCAAAAATTTTACCTTTCATAATCGAAATTATTCCACCACCTCCACCTTCTCTTTGCCACTTTTTTTGAACAAAGTTAATTTTTGTATTTTTATTTAATTGACTATTTTCAATTTCTTCAAAAGATTTACAAATTTCATCACGAAGACTGGCAAACCAAATGCTTGCCTTCTCTTTTTTATCATCAAGTAAGTCTGAATTATCAAGACATTTTTGTTCTTGTAATTTAGCTAACATATCTAGTTTAGTTGTCATATCTAGTTTCTTTATCTAAGTAACTCTCTAAAAAAATTAAAATATTTTCAGGAGAACTATTGAAATTGTTATTAACCCAAAAATCTTCAGCTTTAAATATTAAAGTATCAATGTTTTTGAAGTAAGTTTTATCTTTTAAATTTTGTATCTTTTTCCTTGTTAAGGTCAATATTGGCCATTCCAAATTAAATAAATCAATTTGTTTTATAATTTCAATAGGAAAGACATGTAGTAGTCCAAATTTATACCAATTGAATGGTATCCTGTCTTTCATAAAAAAACCTTTATTAACCTTATTAATTTTACATCTATATTTCCAAATAAGCTTTAATATATATAATTCTATTTCCTTAGAAGTAAATTTTTTCATAATATTTTGATTTACTCTAAGTTCGTTGTTTTTCAATTGTTTAATAAAATTAAGAAATTTAATTTTTCTTTTGTTTAATTCAAACCTTTTAATAATTACGTCACAATTTTCTAAATTATATAAGTGCGGCATAACTGTAGATATTAAATCAAGCTTTTCACAATTTATCATATTCAATCCATGTGTTTTGATGTAATTTACTATCTTGAAATCTTTCGTTATAAAACCTCCATGCTTATATATTTTGTTACTTTTGTTAAATTTTTTTAGAATGTATTTATCCAATTCTAATTCAACTAACATTGACAAACAAAGTTCAAAATTTGTAGCCATAAGAATTTTATATAACTCATTTCTAATTCTCATGTTGCTTAATATTGAAATCTTCTTAGCCTTTTTTATAATTTTTTCTTTTAAATTTTTATCAATATCAATAATAGGAAATGTTCCACAAAAACGGCAAAATCTTAAGATTCTTAAGTGGTCTTCTTCTATTCTACAAATTGGATCCCCAATAAATCTTAATTTTTTATTAATTATGTCTTTATATCCACCAAATGGGTCAATTAAGTTCCCTTTTTCATCTAAGTATAATGCATTAATTGTAAAATCTCTTCTTTTTGCGTCTTCATACAAAGTATGAGTAAAGTCAACAAACGCACTCCTTCCAAAACTTATCAAATCTTTTCTAAAGCTTGTAATTTGATATTCTTTATTATTTAAAATGATTGAGATTGTCTTATAATCTATATTTGTAGAATTGATCTTAATATTCTTTTTATTAATATTTTCTAAAAATAGATTAATATCAATATTTATTACAAAATCTATATCATAAATTTCCTGGTTAATAAGATAATCTCTTATCGCACCACCAACAATCCATGCTTTAGCATTGGCACTTTTTACGATATTAAATATAATTTGAATATTTTTATCTTCATTCATAAGATTTTTTAAATCTTGATAAATAATCTAACAGCCTTTTATTTTCTATTTAGAAAAGTTACCATCTTTAACTTTTCCATCTATGATTGATGGGGGATTATACGAATAACTTGGATTGAAAGCATTTCCTTCCAAATATAAAAAGGAAAATAAAATAAACATACAAAATCCTATAATACTTACTAAAGTTGAAACAAATATTGTGTTATTTTTTGTAAGTTTTTTTAAAATATAATTAGTTAAGAAAAAAAGAGCTATTGAAAAAAGTATAGCTAAAAAAATAATTAAATATCGTCGCATGGCGGAAACTCCCTCAAACCTAATCCTGCAGAAATGGTAACTAGAACTCTTGCTGTCAATCCCCAAATATTTTCATCATTATAATTTATTTTCCAAGTCATAGACATGCTTGAATTTACAGGAGGTTTTTCTCTCATATGAAATTTAGGTGATAATAGATAATAAGATTTAGGATAAAAAATTTTTTCAACTTCATTTAAGTTTGGACTGATTAAACTTTCCCATTCTGAATTTTGTTTCATAATAGCAAGAAATGGTGTAACTACATATCCTGTTCCTGTATAGAATTTTGGTAATTTTCCAATAATATCATAATTATCTTTAGAGATATTTACTTCTTCTTCAGTTTCTCTTTGGACAGTATCTTTTAAATCTTTATCTTCTCTTTCTTTCCTTCCTCCAGGAAATGCTATTTGTCCAGCATGTTTTCTAAGATTATTTTTTCTTTTAGTCATTAAAATTAGACTATTATTTTCCACATAATTGTTTACAAATAATATTAGTATACTTGCTTCAGAGTAATTGACAATTGAACGATCTTTATCCCCTGCATTCTTCACACTAGTTATACAACTAACAAGATCATTTTTTGATATAGTCTTTATCATTAATTTTACTCTAAATAATTATTTTTAAAATATAAATAATGTATTATCATACATGAACAAATAATAATGAAAATTTTATGTATATATATTTACCTATAGCTGAACAACCAATTCACTCTTTAGCAATTTTAGGTGTGGGAACATTTCTTGGGCTTATAATGGGTTTAGTTGGTGTGGGTGGTGGTTTCTTATTAACACCCATTATGATGTTTTTAGGAATTCCTCCTCCTGTTGCAGTAGCATCTGTCGCAAATCAATTAGTTGCACCTTCAGTTTCTGGAGTATTGTCACATTGGAAAAGAGGTAATGTTGATTTCAAAATGGGCACAGTTTTACTTTTAGGTGGTGTCGTCGGCTCTTCTATAGGAGTTGTGATTTTTAATTTTTTAGGCAAAATCGGACAGCTAGATCTCGTTATTAAATCTTCTTATGTAGTTTTCCTGACTTTAATAGGAAGCTTAATGTTGTCAGAATCGTTGAATTTAATTTTACGAAAAAGAAAAGGGAAAGTTTCTAGAGGCAAACTTCATCAACATAATTGGCTTCACGGACTTCCTTTTAAAACAAGATTTAGAAAATCAAAATTATATATTTCAGTCTTATTACCTATTTTTATTGGCATTATAGTGGGTATTCTTGCAGCATTAATGGGTATTGGTGGAGGGTTTATTATTGTACCTGCAATGATATACCTTTTAGGAATGCCCACTTCTTTAGTGGTCGGTACGTCTCTCTTTCAAATTATATTTGTTGCTGCAAACACAACAATTCTACAAGCTTCTCAAAATCAAACAGTTGATATTGTTTTAGCGTCAATCTTGTTATTAGGGTCAGTAGTAGGAGTCCAAGTTGGTTCTAGGTTCACCAATATTCTAAAAGGAGAGTATTTGAGATTGATTTTGTCTACCCTTATAATTTTAGTGAGCCTAAAGCTTTTAACGGATTTAATTACAATTCCTTCAGACATTTTTTCTGTAATTATAAGTAGGTAAATCAAAAGTGAAATTTTTAACATCTCTTCACATATTAGTTTTAGCTTTTATTATCTCACATGATGTAAAAGCCAAAAATCAAATTGTGGCAGACCTTTCTCAAGAAAATGTTAAAATTACTACAGATTTTTTAGGTGCTAAAATACTTTTATTTGGAGCATATGATGGTCAAAAAGGTGACGATATTATTGTAGTTGTGACTGGTCCAAAAGGACTAGTTACAGTTCAAAAGAAGGAAAAAGTTTTTGGTATTTGGGTGAATACTAAATCAGTGAATTATATAAACACTCCAAAGTATTTAAACATCTCATCTAACAGGGATATTAATAAAATACTCAACCAAAAAACTCAAAAAATTTCAGAAATTGGGTTAAATAATCTAAAAATAAGACTTCAACCTGGTAAAAAAGTTCAAAAAGAAAAGGAATGGAGAGAAGCTCTTACAAGAAATATGTTAAAATCAAAATTGTGGAGCTTGAACGAAAATTCTGTCAGTTTAAATAAAAATGCCCTATTTAGGTCATATTTAAATCTTCCATCTAATGTCATTACAGGTCAATTTGAAGTGAAAATATTGCATTATCGAAACAGTAAACTTATATCGAAAGAATTAAGTACAATTAACGTTTCAAAGTCAGGTGTCAGCGCAGAAATATATAATATAGCTCAAAATTACTCAACCTTGTATGGCATTTTTGCGGTTTTACTTGCTGTTTTAGTAGGTTGGGGTACCAATTTAATTTTTAGGAAAGTTTAACGAGGAAGTGATGGCAAAAAAAATAAATGTTAAAACTAAATCTAAAACCCTAAAACCAAGTAATCGTTTATTTTTAGTTGTTGCTGACGATAGTAAGGAATTGCACCAAGCTTTATACTATGCAGCAAGAAGAGCAGCTACTGCTGGAGGCGAAATTGCACTTTTCCGATGCATAGAACCTATTGAAGGGCAATTGTGGGGCGGCGTTACTGAAATTATGGAATCTGAAGCTGAACAATCAAGTAAAAAATTGCTTAATGAACTCAGTGAATATTGTGAAAAATTAGGAGCACCTAAACCACGAACATTTGTTAGAAAAGGAATTGCGCACGAAGAATTATTTAATTTAATTGACAAAGAAGAAGCCATTAGAGTTTTAGTTTTAGGAGTTTCTACTGAACATGGTAATCCTGGCCCATTAATAAATTATATTATTAATAAGGGTAGTAACCAATGCAGAGTTCCTATAACTATTGTTCCAGGAAACTTAACTGATGAACAAATTGACGCCCTAGTATAAAAAGATGTTGATTTTAAATAATCTAGCCTTATACATTACACAATAAAGTGAGTGAATTATGTTTAAAAAATTAATTATTATTTTATTAGGGGTAATGTGTGTAACAATGGTTAAGCCAACAAAAAAAGCTTCTGCAAATTCAAGTAAATTTATAACTATTGAAACATCTCAAGGTAAAGTTGTAATTGAGACCCTACCGAAAATTGCTCCTAATCACGTCAAGAGAATAAAACAATTAGTTAAAGATGGATTTTATGATGGTATTATTTTTCATAGAGTTATAAAAGGTTTTATGGCTCAAACTGGTGATCCTGATGGTGTTGGCACAGGCGGATCAGGTAAGAATTTAAAGGCTGAATTTTCTGATTACGAGTATAAATACGGAACTGTTGGAATGGCTAGATCTATGAGTCCAGACAGTGGGGACAGTCAATTTTTTATTTGTTTTGACGGTTGCAGTCATTTAACTGGTCAATATACTGTTTGGGGGCAAGTTATTTCTGGAATGGAAGCTGTTGAAAAACTTTCAATAGGAGAGCCACCAAGTAATCCTGACAAAATGATATCAGTAAGACTTGGCAAAAAATAATTAATTAAATATCAACCACTCTAATAGAATTAGTAGAACCAGAAACACCAAAAGGCATACCTGCAACAACAACTATCGCATCACCTTGTTTGGCTAGTTTTTCAATTTTAATTATCTCCCTTGCTTCTTTTATTGCCGCCTCATATCCCTGAACTTTACTAAAAAATGAATAAGCTCCCCAGAGAAGAGATAACTTTCTCTTAACTCTTACTTCCGGAGTCATAACTACTAGTAGTAAGTTTGGTCTCTCTCTAGCCATTCTGAAGGCAGTGTTTCCAGATGCTGTAAAAGCTACTACAGCCTTAGCGTTTACTGCCTCTGCTAAACTAACTGCAGAACGAGAAACTGCGTTATAAACATAATTTTCTACTTTTAAATTTTGTGGACCATCACCTGGATGCATTTTTATATGGTTTTCAGCTGAAAATATTATTCTGTCCATTATGGTAACTGTCTCTATCGGAAATGAGCCCACAGCCGTTTCCGCACTAAGCATAACTGCATCTGCACCATCAAATACTGCAGTAGCAACATCTGAAGCTTCTGCTCTAGTTGGAGAAGGTGATTCAATCATAGACTCTAACATTTGCGTAGCTACGATGACAGGTTTTCCAGCCTGTCTACACTTAAGAATTATATCTTTTTGTATTCCAGGAACCTCCTCTGGAGGTAGTTCAACACCTAGATCACCCCTGGCAACCATTATACCATCACAAGCTCCAATTATTTTATTTAATTCTTTCAGCGCTGATGGCTTTTCTATCTTAGCAATAATACATGCTTTATCTTCAATATATTTTTTTACCTCCTCTACATCTCTTAATTTCTGAACAAATGAAAGAGCTATCCAATCAATTTCTTGATTTAAAATGAACTTAAGATCTTCAATATCTTTAGAAGTTAGTGGGCTTGTATTTAACACTACATCAGGTAAGTTTACTCCTTTATTACTTTTAATATATCCTCCAACAATAACTTCTGTTTTTATTATATTTTTAGAAATATCTTTAACTCTAAATTGAAGTTTCCCATCATCCATTAGGATATTTGAGCCAATTGATAAACTCTCATATATTTCATTATGAGATAAATTTACTCTACTAAAATCTCCAATCTCAGTTTTCTTATCAAAGTTATAAGTACTTCCTTTTATTACTTTAATATCTTCTTTAACTTTACCTATTCTAAATTTTGGACCTTGAAGGTCTGCCAAGATTGCAACATTACAACCAAGTTCATTTTCAGCTGAACGTATATAAGTAATTCTTTTAAGGTGATCCCCATGATTACCATGACTAAAGTTCAGACGAAAAACATTTACCCCAGCTTTAATTAATGATTTGATTTTTTGAATATCGTCAGTAGCAGTTCCAACAGTAGCTACTATTTTGGTTGATCTTAAATAATTTTTATCTCTCATAATTTACCTTTTTTAGTAATTCCAATGTTATACATCAAATATTAATAAAATATTAAAATTATTTTTTTAAATAATTAAACTCGGCAAGCTATTTGCAATCTCTTTTATAACAGGAGAAATATTAATGGCACAAATTGTTCCCTTTCCACTCGATAAAGTAAGGAAGTCTAAAAAAGAAAATATTTTTGAAGAAAAACATATTCTCCATATGATAAAGAATATTAGACAAAATTACCCTCCTTCATTGTGGAATACTGTTTACCAACTCACAAAACAAGGCCATATAACTGATGACATTCATGAAGATATTGATATAACTCCCAAAAAATAAATTAATATAATTAATTATTAGAAAATAATTTAATCTTAAATAAAATTTAATTAAGATTAAATCATGAAAAAAAATAAATATCCTATTTTATACTCTTTTAGACGTTGTCCATATGCAATGAGGGCAAGACTAGCCATTAAGATTTCAGAAATTTTTGTAGAAATAAGAGAAATAAAGTTAAAGGATAAACCATTAGAGTTTTTAAATTTGTCTCCAAAAGGAACTGTCCCTGTTTTAGTTACTACTTCAGGTAAAATTTTAGAGGAAAGCCTAGATATAATTTATTGGGCATTAAATAAAAATGATCCAAAAAAATGGTTGGCTAATGGTCAGCTTTCACAAAATCAAATAAATCAACTTTTAGACAATCTTGAAAATGAATTTAAACCAAGCTTAGATAAATATAAATACCCAAATAGATTTGAAAGTGTAGATAAAGATTTTCATAGAGACAAAAATTTAAGCTTTCTTTGGTATTTAGACGATTTGTTAAAAAAAAATAAGGCTTTAAATTGTTCTCACTTAAGTTTAGTAGATTACGCTATATTTCCATTTATAAGGCAATTTAGAAATGTTGATAGTGAATGGTTTGACTCATTAAATTTTAATTTTTTAAAGAAATGGTTGTTTGAATTAATTGATAGTAATGATTTTTTATCTATAATGAAAAAATATGAAAAATGGGAACCTACTAATACTCCTATTTATACAAAATTTTTATAAAAATAAACTTTGGAGAAGTTTTATGTCAGAAGCGTTTATATGTGAAGGAACAAGAACCCCTATTGGAAAATTTGGTGGAAGTTTGTCTTCTATAAGAACGGACGACCTAGCTTCTTTACCATTAATCTCATTGAAAGAAAAATTAAGCAAAACTGATTGGGAAAATTTAGAAGAAGTTTTTTATGGAAATGCCAATCAAGCTGGAGAAGATAACCGAAATATTGCAAGGATGGCACTTCTTCTTGCAGGTTTACCTCATTCTGTTCCAGGTATTACCTTGAACAGATTATGTGCTTCTGGAATGGAAGCAATTTCCAGCGCATCTAGAATGATAAAATCAAATGAGGCTGATATGACAATTGCAGGAGGAGCAGAAAGCATGAGTAGAGCCCCTTTTGTTATGCCTAAGGCTAATTCAGCGTTTTCACGAAATGCAGAAATTTATGATACTACAATTGGATGGAGATTTGTAAATCCAAAGATGAAGGAAAACTTTGGAATAGATTCGATGCCTGAAACTGCTGAAAATGTTGCAGAAAAATATCAAATTAGTAGAGAGGACCAAGACAGAATGGCCTTATCTAGTCAACAAAAAGCCGCTAATTCAATTTCCAGTGGCCGATTGGCTAAAGAAATAACTTCGGTTAAGATTCCTCAAAGAAAAGGTGAACCTATAATTTTTGATAATGATGAGCACCCTAGAGGTACCTCACTTGAAAAACTATCATTACTACCGTCACCGTTTCGCCAAAATGGAAGCGTTACTGCAGGAAATGCAAGTGGAGTTAATGACGGTGCAGCTGCAATTATAATTGCCAGTGAAGCTGGTGTAAAACGAAACCATTTAACACCTAAAGCCAGAATAATTTCAGCAGCAAGTGCTGGAGTTGAGCCAGCATATATGGGTATTGGCCCGGTTCCAGCCTCTATAAAAGCACTCAAAATCGCTGGTCTAAATATAGAGGATATGGATGTAATTGAAATAAATGAAGCATTTGCTGCTCAGGGTTTGGCGAGTTTACGATCTCTAGGTATTCAAGACAATGATGAAAGGGTTAATCCTAACGGAGGAGCGATAGCTCTTGGTCATCCTTTAGGAATGTCAGGAACAAGATTAATTCTTACAGCTACGCAAGAGTTAATAGAAAAAAGCAAAAAATATGCTTTATGTACTATGTGTGTTGGAGTTGGTCAGGGTAGTGCCGTTATAATTGAAAGAGTTTAAAAAGCTTTTCATTAATATTGATATGCCTGTCTATCTATAGAGACAGAACTTATATAAATAAAAACTTTTTTGTTTTCAGTTATTTTCATTTTATTTAAATTATAAGTAGTAATTCTAGCTCTAAGTATTTGTGATGTTTTTTTAATTTTACTCTCCATCAATTTAATTACTAACTCAGAAAAGGCAGTATTTTTTTCAGTATAGATCTTTGTTATTATTCCCACCAATTCATTTTCTGTAATATGTGTATTAATTTTTACAGGAGAAACAATTATATCTCTCGACCTTATTCTAACCCTTACTATATTATTCTCTAGTCCTGGTCTTCCTGGTACAATTAATGATTGTCCATTTACATCTAGTGTTGTCATGTTCATTAATTGATTAGTTTTTATTAAAGTTCCTTCTAAAACAGAACTTGATTCAAATTTTCCAATTAATCTTTGAAAAGAATTACTATTCAAAATTTTTGATACGCTACCAGAAATTATTTTTTTTCCATTTTTTATTAAAATGATTTCATCTGCAATTTGAGATATTTCTTCAATAGAATGCGAAACATATAAAATCGGGATTTTAAATTTTTTATTAATCATTTTCAGAAAATTTAATAATCTAGCTTTAGTTTTAATATCTAAATCAGACATAGGCTCATCTAAAAGCAAATAATCTGATTGTTTTAATATAGTCCTCGCCAAAGCTACTCTAAGCTTTTCCCCACCAGATAAATTTTGAGGATACCTATTCAACATAGATCCTAATTCAAGATAATGAATTAATTCTTCTTTGGATAATAAAGTTTGATCTAAAAACTTATTTCTTTTAATTGGATAATCAAGATTTTGATTCACACTCATATGTTCAAATAATATTGGGTTTTGGAACATCGTCCCAAAAGGTCTTTTATGTGGCGGAAATATTTTTGTATTTTCTATACTTTTATCATTTAATACTATTTTGGTTTCTAAATGATTTATAAATCCCGATAAGACAGATATAATAGTACTTTTACCTGATCCATTAGGTCCATATAAAACTGTAATTCCACTAGTATTGAATTCATGTTCAAAGTCTAAGAAAAAATCTCCAACGTATCCTGTTATTTTAACAAATAAACTAGTCATCATTTAACTTTCACCATCGACCTTTTATTTGAATAAAATAAAGTTAATAAAATTATAAATGATAAGATTAACATGCCTCCTGCAAGAAAATGAGCTTTTCCAAAAGATAGTTGTTCAACATGATCATAAATGGAGATGGCTATAACTTTTGTTTTTCCGTGGATTCCCCCGCCCACCATTAAAACAATTCCAAACTCCCCCATTGTATGGGCAAATGAAATAATAAAGGAAGTTAAGAAACCTTTTTTAGACAATGGTACTATAACATTAATAAACGTATCAAATTTACTTGCCCCCAAGCTTTCTGAGGTTTTAAGAGTATCATTACCTATTTTTTCTAATGATGATTGAAGGGGTTGAACCCAAAAAGGAAGGGAATAAATAATTGATGCTAAAACAAGTCCATAAAATGAAAAAATAAGCTGTTCGCCTGTTAGTAAGATAAAAAATTTACCTAAGGGTGTGTCTGGACTAAAAAAAACTATAAGATAAAAACCAATTACGGTAGGCGGTAAAACTAATGGTAAAGTAACAATTGACTCTAAAAATGGTTTAGCTCTTTTTGATTTAAACGCTAAAAAATAAGCCAAAGGTGTTCCAATTAACGCTAAGAAAAAACAAGTTGTAAGAGCTAGTTTTAACGTAATTAAAACTGCATTAAAATCTGAGCTTGAAAAATTTAAAGTATCCATTTTTATAACCAATTGTATTTGGTAAAAATTTTAAATAATATGTTATTTAAGTTATAGATAGGAGCTTCAAATGTCATTTATTAAAACTGATGATAAAGTTAAATTATATTATGAAACAGTTGGCAAAGGTGAGCCTATTATATTTGTTCACGAATTTGCAGGTGATTACAGAAGTTGGGAACCACAGGTTAATTATTTTTCCAGATATAATAAATGTATTACTTATTGTGCAAGAGGCTATTATCCTTCAGAAATTCCCCAAAATGAAACACAATACAGCCAAGAAAGAGCTTGGCGCGATATAATAAGTGTGATGGATAACTTAAATATAAAAAAAGCGAATATTGTAGGTCTATCTATGGGTGGTTTTGCAACTCTTCATTTAGGTATCAACGCTCCTGATAGAGTGTCAAGTTTAGTAATAGCAGGTTGCGGATATGGAGCAATTCCAATTGAAAAAACTTCATTTAATAAAGAGGCTGATTTTTCTAATGTTTCTCTTGATACTGCCCAAAATATATTAAATAAGGGTATGGCAAAAGTAGGATCAGAATATGCTTTAGGTCCATCCAGAGTTCAATTTCAAAATAAAGATCCAAAAGGTTGGCAGTTATTTAATGATCAGTTAATAAAACATGATGCAATCGGTTCTGCTAACACTCTTTTAGGTGTGCAAAACAAAAGACCCAATTTGTACGCATTAGAGAAAGAAATAAGTGATATAGAAGCTCCAACGTTTATAATAAACGGTGATGAAGATGATATGTGTCTTGAAGTAGGTTTGTTTCTAAAGAGAACAATCAAAACTTCTGGTTTGTTGATTGTCCCCAAAACAGGCCATACAATCAATTTAGAAGAACCAGCTTTATTTAATAGCCAATTATTAAAGTTTTATTCTTCAATTAAAGCATCTACGTGGGGCAAAAGGGACAAAAGAGCAGAAATAATAAAATTTTAATCTCTAAAATTCTCGTATTGCAATGGATGTTTAATGTTTAACTCTTTAATTAGTTTTATTGCCGCTTGAAGATCGTCTCTCTTTTTACCTGAAACTCTTACCTCATCACCTTGTATAGATGTTTGAGTTTTACTTTTTGAAGATTTAATAACTTTAACAATTTTTTGAGCAATTTCTCTGTCAACACCTTGTTTGATTAATACAACTTGCCTGATTGAATTTCCAGATGCAGCTTCTGGTTTTTCAAACTCTAATGCTCCTGCATCAACTTTTTTTCTGGTTAAGTGAGTAATGATTAGTTCTTCAACCTGTTTTCTTTTTAAATCGTCGTCTGCTTTAATTATAATCTTATCGTCTTGTTGTTCAACTTCACAGACGCTCCCTTTAAAATCATATCTAGTATTTATCTCTTTTTTAACACCTTCAAGCGCATTTTGAACTGAAGGCATATCTATTTTACTTACTATATCAAAACTAGGCATAATCTATTTCCTCTAATAAAGTTTTATTACAGTATAATATTAAATTCATATTTCTCAAACAGTCTAAATAACAGTTGATAGATATTAAGTTAAATTATAAATTATATATACATTTGAACTTAAGATTTGAAAATTGAATGGATATTATATTTAAATTGTTACTTCTTGTACCTGTTATAATAAGTTCATATTTTTTATTTATAAATATAGGGATGTTGTCAATTTTTCCGATTTGGCTTTTGTGCGGCTTAATTGACGTTTCAAGACATAAAACAATGAATTTGAAATTAATTAAGGAGTATTTTTTAGGTAAAGGCTTTTTAACGTTTATCTTATCTCCCTTAAACCTTTTTGCTGATTTATTATCATTCAGAAATCTTCATACCTTTAAGATAGAAGATCTTCCAATAGGACACCAAGACGAAATTAATGCTGTTGTTTCTTTATTTGATAAAAATTCTAAAGAAATAACTGACAGATTTAAGGAAAATATTGATGATAATAGAACAATGTTATTTTATAAATGGTATGGCTATAAACTAGATGAGTCGATAGAAGAGTTTAATAATGATTATAAATATATAAAAACTATTGGAGTGTCTTTATTTAGACAGAAGACATCCACCTCAAGACACTTTGGTCCTTTGAGAATGACCTATCGTATTTTGTATAATTTTAATAAAGTAAAAAAAGAAGGCTCTTACATAGAAGCTGACGGTAGAATAAACAAATGGAAATATGAACCATTATTTATTTTTGATGATACTCTTATTCATCAAAGTTTTAACGAAGAAGAAAATTTGAGATATTGCGCATTCATTGATATTATAAGACCCTCACACTTTGATAATATTATGAAATCAATTTTAACTGGGGTGGGTTTTTTATTAAAAAAAACAAGAAGTATTTTTTATAAAAACTGGAAAATGATTTAAAGAAATTTTGAATTAGGCATTAGGCATTAAAATTTGTCTAACCACCTCTCCCTTTGATAACTTATCAAAACCTTCATTTAAGTCATCAAATGTTATTTTCCCATCAATTAATTTATCTACTGGCAGACGTCCTTGTTGAAATAAATTCAAAAATCTAGGGACATCTCTAACTGGAACACACGAACCCATGTAACTTCCTAATATTGACTTTTCTTGAGCAACTAGATCACTGTGGTTAAAACTAAATTGAGTGTTTATTGGAGATAAACCTGCTGTAATAACTGATCCTCCATATCTAATAATTTGATATGCTGTGTTCATAGCCGGGATAACCCCTGCTAAATCAATTGCATAGTCAACACCTCCATTTGTTAATGTTCTAATCTCTTCAATAGTGTCATTGTTTCTGCTATCAAAGCAGTGTGTTGCGCCAAGCTCTTCTGCTCTGCTAAATTTTGAAGGATCAATATCAATTGCAATAATTGTTTCTGCTCCCCCAAGTTTGGCACCAATTATTCCATTAAGTCCAACACCTCCTAAACCAATTATAGCTACAGAATCTCCTGGTCTAATTCTAGCCGTGTTTATTACTGCGCCTACCCCAGTCATAACAGCACAGCCAAAAAGAGCCGCATCTTGAATATCAACTGATTTGTCTATTACAACTACAGATCCTCTATCGACAACGTTATATTGAGACATACATGAAACACCTGTATGGTGATTAAGTTTGTTTCCATCCAAGTCTGAAAGCCTGCTTCCACCTGACATTAATTCACCTTTTCCTTTAGTAGCTGCTGCAAGCTCACAAACTTGAGGTCTACCCTCAAGACATCTTCTGCACCTTCCACATGATGGAGAAAATTGAAACGCCACGTGATCTCCAACCTTTACATCTTTGACTGCACTTCCTAATTCAACAACCTCTCCCGAACCTTCATGGCCAATCACTAGAGGTAAAGGCATAACTCTTGAGCCGTTAATTACAGATAGATCTGAATGACACAATCCCGCTCCCATAACTTTCACAAGTATTTCATTTTCTAAAGGGGGAGCAATTTTAATTTCCTCTATAGACAATGGTTTTGAGAGCTTATAAGGCTCGGATAATTTATTATCTCTAATAACTGCAGCTTTGCATGTAATTGACATTTAAATGCTCCTTTATTTAATCTTTACTGGCTTACCATGAGGCGTTGACAAATAAGCGTTAGTCCAGTCTTTTTTCAATAGTGACAAAATATTTGAGTTTCCTAATTTTTTTGAGATAATAATTTCCTCAAGGGCGCTCAGCCAACAGTTAAAATAATCATCATTACCGTCTAAATTATTTAGTTTTAACCTTGATTCATTCAGAGATTTTCCAAAAAATTCGACAAACTCCTTCCAAGAGAAGTTCCCTGTTTCTGATAATTGGACTGTAATAGCAAACAACTGACTGTGCCAGGGGGTTTGAAAAACTACACCATCTTCTATTTTATTTGTAAATGGTAAATTATAATCTAGTGTATTGTTCATTTTAATCTCAAATAAATCTTTAAGCTTTAATTTTAAGATATGGTTCCCATAGATCTAAATAAATTTTATCGTTGCCATTTTCTGCTGCAAGCCCCCACAATTCAGATGCTTTAAACTCTACCGTATATAGAGGCAAAGGATTTTCTCCAATTCCATGCGCATTTTTATCAGGAAAAACGTGAGTGCCATTATAAGAAAATATTTTCCCTTCACAACCCATTGCATACGAAGGTAAACGAGTATGACCACCTATAACATTTTCATTAGGATTATATTTCAAGGTTATGACATTATCGCCAATTTTATGTAAAGGAGTTATATCTGTTTTTCTAAGGGAAGGTCCACCCCACCCCAAAGTTTTTTGAACGTCCTTTGCTAGCCAAGTCCTTTTATCTAATTTAACATTTTCGTTCAAATCTTCATTTGAGGTATCTTCTTGAACTAAACTTATAAACTTTTTTAACTCTTCTATGGAAACCAATTTTTTATCAACCAAAAGATTAGTAAGGCCGGCCAACCACTTTTCATAATATGAATAATTCATATAATCCTTTGGTGGCAGGCACTCTCTGTAGTGTCTGCTTACATCTAGGTTCCACTCACCAAGTGCTCCAGCAGCGAGTGTTATAGCCCAAGCTTTTGCATGCCATTCATGTTTGAAAGTAGGCTCACTATTTTCAACCTGATTATTTTTATTTCTGGGTACTGGTATAGGTCCATCTCCATAGCGACCACCCATGTCATGAAGTCTACTCATTTTGAGTTCTCCGGTAAACCTGTTCCAATCATAGAGTTGCGCGTTACTAACTCCGCTAACTGTTCTTCATTCATATTTTCCGTTCCATCTGGTCTTATAGGTAAAACTAAATATCTCAATTCAGCTGTTGAGTCCCAAACTTTAATTTCAGTTTTTGGATCAATATTTAATCCAAATTCTGAAAGAACTTTTCTAGGTTCTCTTACTGTTCTAGATCTATATTCATCACTCTTATACCATGTTGGAGGAATACCTAATACTGGCCAGGGATAACAACTACATAAAGTACAAACTACTACGTTATGAATATCCGCAGTATTCTCAACCACAACCATATTTTCACCTTGCCTACCCTGATAACTCAGCTCTCTAATGGCTGCTGTAGCGTCATCAAGGAGTCTTTTTTTATAATTTTCGTCTACCCATGCCTTGGCTATAACTTTGGCACCATTTTGTGGGCCTATTCTATTTTCGTAAGTATCTATCAATTCATCTAAGGTTTTTGAGTCTATTAGCCCTTTGTTTAAAAGTAATGTTTCAATTGCTTTTACTCTTAATTCCGGATCTGAAGGTAAGTGTGAATGTGCGTCATCTTTTTTATGACCTTGACCTTGATGCAGATTATGATCGTTATTTGAATTCATTTTATTTGCTCACGATTATTAATTTCTTACTTGGTTACATTAATTTTATTTTGGGACTAATACTATTCTACCATTCACTTTGCCAGCTCTCAGATCTGCCATAGCTTGATTTGCTGTTTCTAAATCTTGTTTTTTTACTGGTATAAGTTTAATTTTCCCTGATTTTATAATTTCTACTAATTCTTTTAATTCTCTCAATTCTCCAACATAAGAACCTCTTAAAGTAATTGATCTCATTGGTACTAAAGGCAAAGACATTTTAAGTGAGCCACCATATAATCCAACAACAATGACCATTCCTCCTTTTTTTATAAGAGATAAGCCAAAGTCAGTTGTCTGAGGCATCCCTACAAAATCAATTGCTGCTACAGCGCCTATTCCTATAATTTTTCTAATTTTTTCTTCATCTTCAGGAGAAAAAGCCTGATCAGCTCCAGCTTCAATTGCTTTTTCTCTTTTTTCTTTATCATTATCTATAACTAATATTTTTGCATTATGAACAGCTGAGGATAATAAAATTCCATTTATACCTACCCCTCCAGCTCCGATTATTATTATCCAATCGTCTAGAGAAGTTTTTGGTATTTTTTTTAATGCGCTATATGCCGTTAAACCAGAACAGGCATATGGGGCAGCGACAGCTGGATCCATATCTCCGTAAGACACAAGATATTTGCTATCTGGAACAATTATATGATCTGAATACCCTCCGTTAAGGCGTGCTCCTAAATATTTGGGAGCTTCACATAAAGTTTCATTTTCTTTTTTACATGCTTCACATACTCCACACCCAATCCAAGGAAAAACAATCCCGCTATCTCCAATATTAACATCTTCTGCCTCTTCACCTATATCAACAACTGATCCTGTAATTTCATGTCCTGGTGTGAATGGGAGTTTTGTTCCTCTGTCAGCCAAAGTAATTCGCTTTCCATCACCAAGATCAAAATAACCGTCAGATAAATGAATATCACTATGACATACTCCGCAAGCGGAAATTTTTACAAGTATTTCTTTTCCTTGCGGTTTAGGGTTTTCATATTCTCTAAGTTCTAAAGGTTTCCCAAAATCTATAACTTGATAACTTTTCATTTATTATTCCCTAAAATAAATTAATCTCTTTTAGAAGTTTCATAATTACTAGAAATTTCATAATAGTCGTCAAAACCAACTTTTTGCCTTAAGTCTTTAAAGTCTAATAAAAATTCAGACCTGTCTTCATCTTTCATCAAAAGATTTAGTGAGTTAGTCATAGCTTTCATAGCGGAACTCATAACTGTTAACGGATAAACTGCAAGCTTATAACCTATATCTGCAAGCTCTGTCATAGGTAAATTTGGTGTAATACCACCTTCGACTATATTCGCTATTTTAAATCCTGGAACTTCTTTACAAATGGTTTTCATTTCATCTTTATTTTTGGGAGCTTCTACAAATAATATATCTGCGCCTAATTCATAAAATTTCTGTGCTCTTGAAATAGATTCTTTCAACCCGTGTGTATGATTGGCATCTGTTCTTGCCATTATTAAAATATCATAGCCTTCACTTCTCATATCACTTGCAGCTCTAATTCGGTCAAAGGCTTCTTCTCTTTCAACAACATCTTTACCTGGAGTATGGCCACATCTTTTTGGTGCCAATTGATCCTCAATTAAAATCCCTGCACATCCAGCTTTTGAACATTCTTTTAATGTTCTTCTCACATTCATTGCATTTCCATAACCAGTGTCACCATCAACTATCATAGGTATATTGATTGCATTACATATATTATTTGCTTGATCAAAAACTTCTGAAAAAGTCATAAGCCCAAGATCCGGGGAGCCTATTCTTGAAGCTGAAGCTGCAAATCCTGACATGAAAGTAACATCGAATTTCGCTTGCTCTATTAATTTAGCAGAAAGAGCGTCAAAACATGAAGGAATGGGAATAAAGTCTCTTTCGTTCATGAGAGTTCTTAAAATATCTGTTTGGCTTTTTTTTAAATTTAATGCTTTATTTATTTTCACGATTAATTCTTTCTATTTAAAATAATTATTCCATAAAAAATTATAATTTAAAAGGTATATAAAGTGCTAGGTCAGGCCATATATACATTACGTAAACAGTGAAAATCATCATCATTAAAAAAGGAACAACACCTTTTGCTACCTCACCTAGTTGAGTTTTAGCAACAGATTGTATTACATAAAGGTTAAGGCCAACAGGAGGCGTGATCAATGCGCATTCAACCATGATTACCATAAAAATACCAAACCAAATAGGATCTACACCCATACCCATGGCAGCTGGTAACAATACTGGGACCATTATTAATACCATGGATAAAGTCTCAAAAACCAAACCCATTGCAACTAAAATCAAACAAACGGTGATCATGAAAACAGCTTTGCTCTGGATTGTTGCTTCAATAAACATAGATATATCTTGCGGGATTCTGTAGAGCGCTATCGCCTTTCCAAAAATTTTTGCTCCAGCAATAATCACCAAAATAGCTGCTGTTGTTACCATAGATTCGAATAAAGCTTTTTTAAAATCAGCTAGAGTTAAAGAACGAAGTAATATTGTAGTTAAAAAAAGAGCTAAAGAAAATCCAACCGCAGCTGCCTCAGTTGGGGTAAAGACACCCGTATAAATTCCTCCAAGTATTAAAACCGCTAAAGTTATAGTTGGTAAAACTTTTATCGAGTATTTTTTTCTTTCTTTCCAACTTGCTGGTGGCACACGTTTATAACCTCCAAAATATTTAGAATAAATTATTGAAAAAATAATAAATAAACTAATCAAAAAAATACCAGGACCAATACCAGCAAGAAATAAAGAAATAACCGATTCCTCAGTGACAAAGCCATATACAATCATTGGTAAACTTGGTGGTATTAAAATACCTAATGTACCTCCTGCTGCAAGAAGACCATATACAAAATTTTTGTTATAACCTCTTTTAATCATTTCGGGGATTGCTACAACGCCAATTGTTGCAGCAGTAGCTACAGACACACCAGAAATTGCTGCAAAAATTCCACATGAAACTATTGTTGCTACGGCCAAACCACCTGGCCAATGACCTACCCAAGCTTGAACTGCTGAAAACAAATCTTTACCACACCCACCTCTCAATAAAATATTACTCATTAGAAGGAAAAGAGGAACAGCTAACAATATAAATCCATCCAAGGTTGATAATATAGCTTGTGGTGCCATTAATGGAGAAAACCCCCCAATAACTAGCATTCCAAGACCTAATACACCTAAGGAGAATGCGACAGGCAAGCCTGCCAACAAAAGAGCGAACATTACTCCTAGAACCATTATAACTGTCATTATTTAACCTTTAAATTATTAATGATCACCTGATGGAGGTGTTATTCCATTTGCCATTTTCTTAATTTCTAAAATTGCTTGAATTATTAGCATAAGAAAACAGAAAGGTACTGGTAACTCTGCTATCCATGAAGGAAGGTCAAGTAAGCTACCTGTTGTTCTTCCTCTTTCAAAAGAATCTATAAAAATTTCAAACCCATAAACAACTACATAAAAAGAAAAAACTATTAAGACCAACATCATGATAATTCCAATTTTTCGTTGATTCTGTTCACTTAATTTATGAATTATAGCATTTATTTGGATATGCCTTCGATGTTGTAAGGCCCATGGCATAGCTAACAATGTTCCATAAATTAAAGATAGTTGACTTAATTCAGCGGCCCAACTAGTTGGTGCAATAAATAAATAACGCGCACCAACTTCATAAGTTAACATTATGCCAGCAAGACCAAAAAGAATTGCAGACAACCATGCAGATTTTAAAATAAGCTTTTCATAAATTGTCATTATAAATACCAAAATAAGGAGACAATTTTAAAATTGTCTCCTTATGTTATTTTATAACTTAGATGCAGCTTCAAGTAACTGCTCACCTAATTTACCAGCATTTTTCTTATACGCATCATAAACAGGTTTAGATGCTTTCTTAAATGCGTCTATATCAGAAGCACTTGGAGTAACAATCTTCATACCTTTTGACTTAGCTAAAGCATATGCATCTGCTTCAATTGCAGACACTTTATCCCTTACATCTTTTTCAGCCATCATTGCAGAACTCATAATAATATCTCTATGTTTACTCGATAAAGAATTAAACCATTTTGTGTTTGCAACTACCAGGAACTCAATATCACCATGATTTGTTTTTGTTATTGTATCCATAACTTCAAATAACTTTCTAGATTTCACACCAGAAACACCCGTCATTCCTACGTCAACTGTTCCACGTTGATAAGCTAGATATTGTTCTGATCCTGAAATTAAAGTTGCAGCTCCCCCAGATGCCTTTACAAAAGCACCTAAAGTTTTTCCAAAAACTCTTACTTTTTTTCCTTTCATATCAGAAGGATTCTTAATTGCCTCACCTTTTGAAAGCATAATAGCACTTCCGTATGCTTGCCACCACAATACTGTAGACCCAGTTCCTTCAATTGCTTTATCAATTGGTCCTCTTATAGATGAACCTTTGGCAACTGCTTTTCTAACTTTTTCTTCACTATTTAATAAAAATGGTTGGTAGAACAAATCAACTGCAGGAATATCACCAACGTATCTAGTTAAAGAAGCAACTCCAGATTCAATTGAACCTGATCCAACAGCTGCAGGAACTTCCTTATCCTTGTACAGTTGAGCTGAGTCATAAATTTGAACTTCAATTTCTCCATTTGACTTTTTTTCAACATCATTCTTAAAAAGAAGTAAGTTTTGACCTAAATGGCTTTTCATTGGTAATTGTATAGATATTCTCATTGTTACATCAGCTGCAAAACTATTTGAGGCAAGACCCAAAAATCCTACAAAAATGAATAACATTCTCACTAACTTAATCATTATACTCCCCACTTTTCTGAATTAATTATTTAAGATATTATTTTTAACTGTAATTAAACCCTAGGTTACATATGTTACTTGTGTCAATTCGAAACTCGGTAAAAAGATCTTTAATATTACCTGTTTGTCCAAAACTATCGACACCTAATGGAATTGTTTTATGACCATAAACTGATCCTATCCACGATAAAGTCATGGGATGACCATCTACAACGGTTATAATCCTGGTATCTCTTGGGATGAACTCTAATAATTTTTCAATATGGCTTTGAGTTGTTTTATTTTTAAATGATAGAGTTTGATTTTTCCAATTATGAAATAGATTATCAGAGCTTGTAATGCTTAGCACCCCTGAATCTTTAAATTTTTCTCCTAATAAAGCTGTTGATTCTATTGCTTCACTTGCAACAGCTCCTTGATAAACAATAATAACTTCTGGATTTGGACCTGGCTTCTT
>OCZA010000166.1_pt1 | contig 23672 bp, 21 predicted proteins | sample 1539021 | NCBI WGS metagenome assembly OCZA01 (sample SAMEA2619376, study PRJEB22493) | marine metagenome | biome: marine biome (ENVO:00000447); feature: surface water layer (ENVO:00002042); material: "saline water (ENVO:00002010), including plankton (ENVO:xxxxxxxx)" | depth 5 m | reverse complement strand
CTATCAACATTATTATTTATTTTTATTTATCATGCCTTACTAGCTATTAGTAATAAACAGCTAGTAAGTTCATGGTTAAAGTGAGGATATTTAAAACTTAAGTTGTCCACCTGTTTTATATTCAGTAACACGTGTCTCAAAGAAATTCTTCTCTTTGTTTAAGTCCATCATCTCTGACATCCATTCAAATGGATTTGTTGCGCCAGGATACTGATGAGGTAAGCCAATGCGTTGGAATCTTCTGTTCGCAATAAACTTTATATACTCTTCAAACTGATTAGCATCCATACCAAGCATTGGTTTTGGCATAGTATCTCTTCCATATTGAATTTCTAGTTCGACTCCAGTTTTAATTAAATCAATCATATCTTGTTGAAATGATTCAGTCCAAAGGTCAGGATTTTCATTTTTTATTTGATTAATCACATCCATCCCAAAGTTCATATGCATAGATTCATCTCTTAATATGTATTGAAATTGTTGTGACACACCAGTAAGCAGATTTCTTCTTCCTAATGATAGAATCTGTGTAAACCCTACGTAGAAGAATATGCCCTCAAAGACAACATAGAATGCTATCAAATCTCTAAGCAATCTTTGATTATCTTTATGTGTACCTGTTTGGAAAGTTGGATCACCAAGACTTTGTGTAAATGGTAGTGCCCACTCTGCTTTTGTTGCAACAGCTGGTAATTCCCTATACATATTAAATATTCTTGCTTCATCCAGACCAAGTGATTGTACACAATATTGATAAGCGTGAGTGTGAATTGCTTCTTCAAATGCTTGACGAAGAAGATACTGTCTACATTCAGGATTTGTTATGTGCTTATAAACTGCTAGAACTAAATTATTAGCAACAAGAGAATCTGCGGTTGAGAAGAAACCAAGGTTTCTCTCAACCATTTCTCTTTCCTCAGGTCTGAGCGCGCTAGGATCATTCCAACATTTTATATCATCATGCATAGGAATTTCTTCCGGCATCCAATGGTTTGCAGAACCATCTAAATATTTTTGCCATGCCCATTCATATTTGAAAGGAACAAGCTGATTCAAGTCTGCTCTACAGTTAATAATTGCTTTATCGTCAACTTGTATTCTTGCAGCTCCTTGCTCAATATCTTCCATTCCAGTAGAGCCCACTCCGCTATCTTCAGACGCAGGAAAATCCTGAATGTCTGCTGATGCTGAGTCAGTAAAGTTTTTATTTAGTTCTGATGACACTTTCTTCTCAGGTACTATATCTGGTTTACTCAGTGCATCATTAATAGGATCGTCCCAATTATACATTTTTATCTCCTTTTATTTGTCTATCAGCATCCATCGCTAATAACCTATCTTTTTCTAGTTTGTTTAGTTTTATGATTACAAATACCATTGCAACAATAGCAATGACATAAATCATGAAATCGGGTATGTAAAAATTCATCATTGGCAAGCCTCGCATTCTGGATCATCAATTAAGCATTGTTTAACTTCTTCATCTGATTTAACCGCATTTAAATTAGAACCTGAATTATCTGATGTACTTTTCTCTACATGAGTTGCACCTAATGATCGTAAATAATAAGTAGTTTTCAAACCTCTTATCCATGCAAGTTTATAAGCGCTATCAAGTTTTTTACCATCTGAATCAGGAATATATAAATTTAATGATTGTGACTGGTCAATCCATTTTTGTCTTCTTGCCGCAGCTTCTACAAGCCACCTTGTATCAATTTCAAAACATGTTGAATAAATAGACTTCAAATCATCAGGTACTCTATTAATAGGTTGTAATTGACCATCAAAATATTTTAAATCTTTAATCATTACTTCATCCCATAAGTCTCTTTCTTTTAAATCTTTTATTAGATAAGGATTTATTACAGTAAATTCACCAGAAAGATTAGATTTAACATATAGATTTTGATATGTAGGCTCTATTGATTGAGAGACTCCGCATATATTAGATATAGTTGCAGTTGGTGCAATAGCAAGCGTATTTGAATTACGCATTCCATGTTTTTTGATTTTATCTCTTAAATCATCCCACTTTAAACTTTCATCAAGATTTACATCTAAATATTTTCCACGTATCTCTTTTAGATTTCTTAAACTATCTATAGGAAGAATTCCTTGGCTCCATAATGAGCCTTCGAAGCTTTCATAAGCACCTCTTTCTTTTGCAAGTTCCATAGACGCTTCAATCGCAAAGTAGCTGACATACTCCATGCTCTTATCAGCAAAAGCAACAGCTTCCTCTGACTCATAAGGAACACGAATTTTGTATAAAGCATCTTGAAAACCCATAATCCCTAAACCAACAGGGCGATGTTTTAAGTTAGAGTTTTTTGCTTTATCTACACTGTAATAATTATATTCAATAACATTATCAAGCATTCTCATAGCTGTCATAATTGTTTTTTTAAGTTTCTTTGTATCAATTTTTCCAGCTTCAGTAATATGAGCAGCCAGGTTGACAGATCCAAGATTACATACTGCAATTTCATCTTTTGAAGTATTCAATGTGATCTCTGTACATAAGTTTGATGAGTGAACAACGCCTTTGTGTTGTTGTGGAGATCTGACATTACATGGATCTTTAAATGTAATCCAAGGATGCCCAGTCTCAAAGAGCATGCTGAGAATTTTTCTCCAGATATCTACTGCATTTACAGTCTTAAAATTTTTAATCCCACCAGATTTTGCAAGATCTTCATATTCCATATACTTTTCTTCGAAATCTAAGCCGTATAAATCATGGAGATCAGGTGTATCTGAAGGGGAGAAAAGTGTCCACTCTTCATTGCCATGGACTCTTTTCATAAATAGATCAGGAATCCAATTAGCTGTATTCATATCATGTGTTCTTCTTCTCTCATCACCTGTATTTTTTCTAAGCTCGAGAAACTGTTCAATATCTAAATGCCAAGTTTCTAAATAAGCACACATTGCACCTTTTCTTTTACCGCCTTGATTAACAGCTACTGCAGTATCGTTTGCTACTTTAAGAAAAGGGATGACTCCTTGGCTTTTACCGTTAGTACCTTTGATGTATGAGCCTAGGGCTCTGACTTGTGACCAATCATTTCCTAAACCACCAGCAAATTTAGAGAGCATTGCATCATCGCTTATGCCTTCAAATATTCCCCTTAAATCATCTGGCAATGTTGATAAGTAGCAAGATGATAGTTGAGGTTTTAATGTTGCAGAATTAAATAGTGTTGGTGTACTAGACATAAAATCAAATGATGATAATAGTTTGTAAAACTCAATTGATTTAGCTTCTCTATCGTCTTCATTAATGGCAAGTCCCATTGCAACTCTCATAAAGAATGCTTGAGGCAATTCAAATCTTACTTCATTGTGGTGAATAAAATATCTGTCATACAAAGTTTGTAAACCTAAGTATGTAAATTGCATGTCTCTTGAAAGATCAATATTTTTTGTTAGAAATTCTAAATCATAGTTTAGTAATTCTGGATCAAGGTGCTTTAGTTCAACACCTTTTTTAATATAACTTTTAAAATAGTTTGGATAAGATTTTTCCATAGCGCTTATGCTTAAATCTGATGCATCTATTTCAAGAAAGGAGTACGCCTCTTCTGACATACTATTTGATAACAATCTTGCTAATACAAAAGAGTAATTAGGGTCTTTCTCAATAAGTGGTCTTACAGATATAAGTATCGAATCGGATAAATCTGATTTTTTTATACCATCATAGATATTCTTATCAATAGTGTTGAATATTAAGTCACTTGAAACATCATCAATATCTAAACAACTCTCTGCAATCATGTTTTTTAATTTTTTATAATCTATAGGAACTGTAGATCCATCGTCTAAGACCATGTTTTTAGATATTGGCATATCTTCTGTTTGCTCAACGCCAAGTTTTCTTGCTTTTGATCTATCTTCTCTATAGATGACGTACGCTCTTGCTACGTCTTGATAACCAGCTCTCATTATTGCTAGCTCAACTTGATCTTGAATATCCTCTATATGAATAACGCCACCATTAGGGAATCTTCTTTTAATAGTGTGATCTACTTTGTCAGTTAAATTTTCTACTTCGTTATGTATTCTAGATGATGCAGCTGCACTACTTCCTTCAACACTTAAAAATGCTTTCGTCATTGCAACAACAATCTTGTGTGAGTCATAAGCAGTCACCTTTCCATTTCTTCTCATTACACGATAAAGACCAGGAATGGGCTCTAACTGAGGAGCTTCAGCAACTGGCTTATTGATAGGCGAATCTATACTTATTTTTTCTCTTTCTTCTGACATATTCTCTCTCTGGTTTGAGATGTTATGAGATTAATTGTACCACTAAATATTGTGGTATGTAATTACTAAAAACACTATATATTGTGTTTAAGTTTGTGATTTAGTTGTGGATAAGTTGTGAAATCGTTGTATTTACTTGTATATAAGATAATCCCAATATACTGATTTTTACATCAGAAAAGTTGCAATTCCCAAAAGTGAGACAAAGCCAACAACATCTGTGATAGTGGTCAGAATTACACCGCCTGCGAGAGCCGGATCAATATCAAGCTTCTCTAAAATAAGAGGTAAGCTCACGCCACTTATCGCACCTACAATTAAATTGATCATCAATGCTGCAGCAATCACTCCACCGAGGAACATGCTATCAAACCATAGATAAACAATTCCTGCTACAACGCCAGACCAAATGATTCCATTTAATAATCCAATAGCAGACTCTTTATATATAAGAAGTTTTGAATTTGAAGATCCAATTTGATCAAGTGCTTGTGCTCTAATGACTAGTGCTAGACTTTGACTGCCCGCAATGCCGCCCATACTTGCAACAATTGGCATTAAAATAGCTAAAGCTACAACTTTTTCTATTGTCGCTTCAAATATTCCAATAGCAGCGGCAGCTAAAAGTGCTGTGAGGAAGTTTGCGCCAAGCCATAATGTTCTTCTTTTAGTACTTTGTATAACAGGTGCAAAGATATCATCGTCTTTTTTAAGACCCGCCATGTTTAATACACTTTCATCAACCTCTTCTCTGATGACATCGACTACATCATCGACTGTAATCCTACCTAATAAAAATCCTTGATTGTCCACCACAGCAGCGGATACTAAATCTGCGTTTTCAAATCGTCTTGAGACTTCGTGTTCTCCTAAATCTGGATCAATAGGGTCTTCATCTTTTTTCATGATTTGGAAAACATATTTTGAAGGTTCTGCAACTAAGACATCTTTTAATGAGACGAACCCGTGATACATATTAATTCTATCAGTTACAAATATTTTATCTGTTTGATCAGGCAAACTTTTCATTCGTCTTAAATATTTTAAAAGAACATCAACAGTAACATTACTTCTTATAGTAATGGTATCGGTGTTCATGAGCCCGCCTGCTGTACCATCTTCAAACGACAATACTTTTTCAAGTCTTTCCTGATTTTGTTTGGTAAGACTCTTAATCGCTTTTCTAGTTAAGCCTTTTGGAAGAGATTGGATAATATCTGCAAGGTCATCAGAATCAAGCTTCTCTGCAATCTTTACTAGACCTTCAGTTCCGTCTTTATCAATAAGTTCATCAATTAAATTTTCTCGAACTTCATCATGTAGCTCAGCGAGTGTCTCACCTTTATTTTCATCGGTAACTAATGTCCATAGAAGATCCCTTCTGTTACGGGGTGTACTTTCTATGACATCAGCTATCTCAGATGGATATAGAGAATTAAGTAGATTTTTTGCTTTGATAACTGCACCGCTATCAAGAACTTCGGAAAGTTGGTCAAGAGTGACAGTATTATCTTTATTAATGCTTTCTGCAGGCATTGGTCTGACCTCTCTTGATTTTGTTTAATTTTTACATATTCCTAAAGTAAAGATAACACAAAGGGCCTACTTAAGTAAGTAGGCCCCGTTATATATAAATGAAATCTGTATTTTAAGAAGGCTAGCTGTCTATGAAATTAGGTTGGTTGTTAACGTCAAACTAATGGGGGCAGCTAGCCTCTCATCTAAATCCAAAGAGGATTAGAAGTCATGTCTTAGACCAAAGATATAAGTTCTGAAGTCTGTTGTGTTATTACTTGCATCACCATCATGATCAGAATAACCAGCGTAGAATCTACTTGTCTTAGATAGCTTATATTGCATACCTACGTTGTAAGCAGTTCCATCACCTTCTGTAGCAGATCCTGCATCAGATTCAGTGTTAGCAATTGAATACTGAAGCTTCATTGGACCTGATGAGTAGTGAATACCATACCAATCTACTTCACCTGCTGAGCTGTCGAACATTTTGCTGTCAATCTCAACATCTTCATGCATATACCATACTTTGATTTTTTGCTTATCAGCAAGTTTCATATCATATGTAATAGTATATTTTTCGTTTTCTTTATCAGCACTATGATCGTGGTTCATTGCATACACAAGACTTAAGCCTTTAATACCTAAGTTTTTATACTCAGCACCGAAACCATAATCTTTCTTGTTGTTTGAAGAAGCTGCAGCTTCGTCATGGTTACTGAATCCTCTAATAGCTGCAAATCTGAAGTTACCAGCTTTAAGCTCGTAGAAACCAGCAGTCTTCCAATAGCCTGAATGAGACATAGTACCTTGTGAGATACCACGTGTGTCTCTCATTTGCGCTAATGTATCATGTAAGATATCGTGTTTAGCTAGGTATTTGTATGGTGATTCCATAGAACCAAACTTAAATTGACCATATGGAGTTAATACACCTAACCAAGACTGCTTGTTGGTAAATGCATGTCCTTTGTCATTGCTGCCCATGTCTTCTTTATCAAGACCAGATGAGTCACCATCACCTAGGTCTATCGCCCATTCAACTTTATAGTTGATTGCATAGCCACTGCCGATAGCGCTTTTACCTTTAAATCCTATACGACCCATACCTTCATCATCAAAGATTGAGGTATTAGACTCTGAGCCTTCTGATTTTGTATTACTGTATTGAGAGTAAAGTCGACCATAAAGTTTCGCACTAGAGCCTTTTTTAAGGGCAGGAGACGCGACTGCTTCGTTTGGTTTGATGACAGAATTTGTCATAGCACCACCCGTGAAACCGACTAAAGGAACTGCAACTAAAGCAAGTACAAGATATTTTTGTAACTGTTTCATATTTCCTCTTTGTTTAATAACGTTAATTTTTCCCTATATAAGGATAAATAAAGGATATAAAACTAAAGTGAAAAGTTTTAATAAATGTATATGAAAGATTTATTTATGAAATATGACAGAATTATGAATCATATTAGGTTACATTTTTTTTTAATAAAGCGTTTAACCTTTTGCCTATATCTTGATAAATCTCGAGTAATTTTTGTTTTCTCTGATTAAAGTCTACGATATCTGCAGGGTCTGAATAACTCCAGTGAAGATTGTTTGAACAGTTTGTATAAACAGGGCATGCATCTTTAGCGTTATCACAAACTGTAATTGCGTAATCAAATTTATTGTTACTGCTCTCACTAAAAATATTAATACTTTTTGATTCAAGCTTATTTATTGGATACCCCAACTCTTTTGCAATTTCTAAAGCAGCAGGATTAATTATACCTGTAGGGCTGGAGCCTGCAGAAAAACCTATGAAATATTCATTGGTCAGAAGATTAGCAGCCATTTCTCCCATAATAGAGCGTGCTGAGTTACCAGTGCAGATAAATAAAACACTATGTTGTTTGGGATAGCTCATCTATTACACCTTCTCTTATTCCGCCATTAGATTTATAAATATCAGATATATTGATTGTGTTAATTATACAATTGAGAATAACTAAGCTAGCTGGTAGAACACTCATTCGATAGGAATCAATATAATTTTTTAATTCACTATTTTTTGATTGTATTTTTTTTGGATTATTCATTAGATCTAGAAAGTTTTCTTTAATTACAGCGCCTTTTGGTTTTTGTAATATTTGACAAGCGCGATAGGCTGTTTTAAATGATCCTGATGTTCCATAGACCGCTTTATTATTTTTAAATGAAAGGTCAGAGACATTTTCATTAGCCAAATGACTCTTAATGTAATCATTCGCTTCATTATATGGAAAAGTATTATAGCCTGAGTACATCTTTGTCAATGATGCACTTCCAATTTGGAGACTAATAATTTTAGATATTTTATTTTCACTAACTTTTATAATTTCTGTACTTGATCCTCCAATATCTAAAATAAAATATTTTTTTTCTTTCAAGTTATTTGTGGATGAAACGCCTCTAAATGCAAGATATCCCTCTTCATCAGGACTGATGACATTAATTTGATGTCCTAAAATATTCTCAACATTTTTTATAAAAGATTGATCCTTTATGTTTCTAAAAGAATTAGTGGCAATAATTCTAAAATTATCCGGTTTCTGATTATCGATGATTTCCTTAAATTCACTAAAAAGTTGAAAGAATTTTTTTTCTTTGTATTTGTTAATATGTCCTTTGAGGGTAGTTGAGGCGATAATATCTGTATATTCCTTATATTTGAATATACTTTTGACTTCATTTTTTTTAAATGTAACAAATTTAATATTAAATGTGTTCGAACCTAAATCAAGTACACCTACTTTCTTTTCTAATTCTTCAGTCAACTAACTCTCCATGTATTTTGCATAGCATATGTTGTGAGTGTTTCTTTTTATTTCCTTTTGATGGCGTTTTTTTAATGTATTTTCCAGATGAATCAAGCTTCCATAGCTTAACATTATCATTTCTTTGAAGTTCAAATGCCTCAAAAATGATACGCTCCTTATTTTCTTGTTCTAAAACTGGGAAAAATATCTCTACCCTATTGGATATATTTCTTGTCATCCAGTCTGCGCTTGATAAATAAAGCTTGGGTCTATTTTTATTACAAAAATGTAACACTCGTGAATGCTCTAAAAATCTTCCGATAGTTGAGTAGACTTTAATATTTTCAGACAAACCAGAAATGCCAGGTTTTAATATACATTCTCCTCTTATGAAGAGTTCTATTTTTACACCTACCTGTGATGCCTCATAGAGTTTATTAATAATTTGTCTTTCCGTGAGCTGATTCATTTTTATATTTATGTAAGCATCATGCTTATTTTTTTTATTTATTATTTCATTTGATATCAAATTTATAACCTTCTTGCTACTGTCAATTGGGGATAAAAATAGATGATTATATTGGACATCTTTGTTTGAACCCGTCAACTGAAGGAAAAATTTGTTTACATCAGAAGCAATTTCTTTATTGGCAGATATTAAACTAAAGTCAGTATATAATTTAGCTGTGTTTTCATGATAATTGCCCGTCCCTAAATGAAAGTAGTTAACAAGAGTCCCATTCTCCTTTCTAACTATTAATAGTGCTTTAGCATGGGTTTTAAAGTTTTTAAGTCCATAAGTTACTTGAACGCCTGCATCTTCAAGTTTTTTGGCTATTTTAATATTTTTTTCCTCATCAAATTTAGCTCTTAGCTCTATGACGACAGTGACAGCAATATCTTTTTTTGCAGCTTTCACAAGAGAATTAATAATCTTGGATTTAATAGTCGTTCTGTATAATGTCTGTTTTATAGCGACGGTATTTTTATCTTTAACAGCTGCCTTCATAAGATCATTAATATGATCGAAGTCATTGTAAGGGTGATGTAACAAGATATCTTGGTTCTTGATAATATTAAAATAATCTTTATTATTTTTGAGGCTGGATAAGATAGGCTTTGGTTTATAAATCGGAAATTTAAGATTTTTTTTGTCAATATCCTCATAGATAGAATAGAACCTACTTAAATTGACAGGTCCATTAATTTTATAAATATCTAAGTCACCTAGGGAATATTGATTTTTAAGAAATTTTAAAACATCTTTAGGACAATCTTTAACTACCTCAAGTCTTACAGCTTCACTATACTTTCTATCTGGCAACAGTCTAGTAAGAGACTTCTTAATATCATTTAAATCTTCATCATCAAAAACCAAGTTACTATTCATTGTTACTCTGAATTGATGGCAGCCTCTAACTTTTAAGCCAGGGAAAAGTTTATCTATGTTTTCATGGATTATTGATGAGAGAAACATATAACAATCTTTATTGTTCGATATCTTTTTTGGTAGCTGTATGTATCTTGATAAAATCCTTGGCGCTGGGACAACGGCAAGTTTAGGACTGTTGCCAAAATCATCCGTTCCTTTAAGTTTGATCATAAAATTTAAACTTTTATTTTGTATTTTTGGAAAAGGATGACTACCAACAATTCCTGGAGAATCTCCCTCAAGAATCATTGGATTAATTATCGGTAAAATATGTTCATCAAAATATTTATTTGTCCACTCTCTTTGATTAGAGTTGAGCTCTCTCCGTCTTAAAAAAATGATATTCTTTGTCCTTAGTGCTCTAAATACACTTTTTTGAAGAAGATCATATTGAAGTTTAATTATTGAATTAACCTTTCTTCTTATATCTTTTAATAGTTGAAGATTATTATAATCTACAGAATCATAACTTCCTTTTGTAAATTTCAATCTGGTTCTATAGTATGCAACTTTAATCTCAAAGAATTCATCTAAATTACTATCTGCAATACACAAATATTTCAGTCTTTCGAGAATAGGTACTGATTTATCAGATGCTTGTAATATTACTCTCTTGTTGAACTCTAATAGACTGAGTTCTCTTATGAAGAAATTATTATCTGACATAGTGAAGATTGATTATGTTTGAGAATCTAAACTGTAGCCGGATGAGCGTATTGTCCTTATTACTTTGCATTCTTCGGTATTACTAAGTGCCTTTCTAAGACGCCTTATATGAACATCAATAGTTCTATCCGTCACATAAACGTTGGTTCCCCATACCGAATCTAAGATTTGCTGACGAGAATAAACTCTTCCTGGATGCCTCATTAAAAACTCTAATATACGATATTCTCTCGGTCCTAATTTTGCCTCTTCCTCGCAACAGTAAACTCGATGAGTTCCGGTATCCATTTTTATGTTACCATATGATAGAACTGCATCTTGAGAGCTGTCTGTACTTCTTCTCAAAAGCGCTTTTATTCGAGCTATTAACTCTGCAGGACTAAATGGTTTGGTTAAATAATCATCACAACCCATATCAAACCCAGATAACAAATCTTGCTCTTCTCCTTTGGCTGTAAGCATTATTATAGGTGTACTTTTTAAATCTTTATGACTCCTAACAAACTTACATACTTCTGTGCCAGATATATCTGGTAGCATCCAATCAAGTAGTATTAAGTCTGGTTTTGATTTTTGAAGTTTCATCATCCCATCATATCCATTTGGAGAATGTTGAAATTTATAACCTGCCGATTGAATATTGTATTCTAAAAGTGATACCAACGCTTCTTCATCTTCAATAGAAAATATAGTTGTCATTTATTAGAATCCTCGAGTGCATCTTCTAGATTATTCTCTTTACTGTCAGGTTTAAGGTCTATATGTTCACCAGTGACTATGAAATGAATTTCCTCAGCAATATTACCTATGTGATCTCCCGCTCTTTCCAGTGTTTTTATTGCAAACAATAACTTTGTATAAGTAAGCAATCTAAGTTTAGAGACTTTACCTTTTATAACGTCAACAATCTCCTCATAGATTACATTGTAGTTATTGTCTATCTCAAGATCATTTTTCAAAACTTCTTCTGCTTTTTTAATGTCTTTCGAGACATAAGCGTCTATTACTTTTTTAAGTTGGACTTGAACTAGATTGAGAAGTCTTAAAATATCATTTTTTATATGAGTCTCTGGAATTTCCTCGAGTGACGCAACCCTCATGGCTATGTTTTTTGCATAATCACCGAGTCTTTCTAAATCAGTAGAGATTCTCAAAGAGGTCAGGATATCTCGCAGATCAACAGCAACAGGTGACCTTAGAGTAATTAGTGTGATAACAGCATCTCTAATCTCTGCGTCATAATTATCTAGCTTAGGCTCATTTTCTAGTATGTCCTCAGTCGTTGATGGAGAACCTGTATCGACAACGTGATAGAGCAATTTATATTGCTCTTCAACCAATGTTGCCATCTGTGTAGTTAGATGGATAACGTTAGATATCTCCTCGTCAAATGATTTAACTATGTGTTCTCTATAATCAGTCATAATATTGATTATATATTAAATTTTTTATCATATTACCCAATTCTACCTGTAATATAATCCTGAGTTTTTTCATGCTGAGGATTTGAAAAAATAGTTTTAGTTAATCCTGTTTCTACTAATTCGCCCATATGCATATAAGCAGTCCTATCTGAAACTCTTGCTGCTTGTTGCATAGAGTGGGTAACAATCACTATTGTGTATTGCTGTTTTAGCTCTGCTATTAGGTCTTCTATTTTAGCAGTAGCAATTGGATCCAATGCAGAACAAGGCTCATCCATCAAAAGTATCTCTGGATTAATGGATAACGCACGAGCAATGCATAATCTTTGCTGTTGACCACCTGATAGACTTGTCCCGGGCTCAAATAATCTATCTTTAACTTCCTCGTACAATCCCGATTTAGATAAACTTTGAATGACAACATTATCCAATTCTTCTTTTGATTTTGTCATACCATGTAATTTTGGGCCGAATGCGACGTTGTCATATATTGATTTAGGGAATGGATTAGGTTTTTGAAAAACCATACCTACTTTCATTCTTAACAGCACAGGATCTTGTGAAGCTTCATTTATATCTTGTGAGTCTAATAGAATCTGTCCGCGTATTTTACAAATCTCAACTAGATCATTCATTCTATTAATACATTTTAATAATGTAGACTTCCCGCAACCCGATGGACCAATGAGTGAAGTAACCTCTTTTTCCATTATATTTAGATTAACATTATATAAAGCCTGCTTGTCACCATAGTGAACGTCTAAATTTTTGATTGATACTTTTAATTTTTCAGTCATATATTTTTACCATTTTTTTTCAAGTTTTTTGCGTAAATAAATCGCAGTAAGATTAAGCAAAATTAGAAAAGCAAGCAACACCATAATAGCAGCAGAGGTTCGCTCAGTGAACGCTCGCTCAGGACTATCGGCCCATAAATAAATTTGAACAGGCAACGCAGTTGATGCATCCATAGGACCACCGGGAACATCTACTACAAAGGCAACCATGCCTATCATTAATAAAGGAGCGGTCTCACCTATCGCTTGTGCTATACCAATAATCGTTCCTGTCAATATACCAGGCATCGCCAAGGGAAGCGTAAAGCCAAATATTGTTTGCACTTTGCTGGCTCCCATTCCTATAGCAGCTTCTTCTATAGAAGGAGGAACAGATTTAATAGCGGCTCTTGATGCAATGACTATTGTTGGCAAGGTCATTAATGCAAGAGTTAATCCTCCAACTAAAGGAGCCGATCTGGGTAATTCAAAAAAATTTAAAAAGATTGCGAGCCCGAGCAAACCAAATACTATAGATGGAACCGCGGCTAAATTATTTATATTTGTCTCTATCAAATCAGAAAATTTATTCTTCGTTGCTATTTTTTCTAGATAAACGGCTGCCATGACAGCTATAGGAAACGAGACCAGAAATGCGATTAATATAGAATATAAAGAGCCTATGATAGCACCTTTAATACCTGCCATTTCCGGCTCTCGGCTATCAGCTGATGATAGTAGATATTTATTGGACTGTAGTTCTATCAAATTTTTTGATTCGAGCTGATCAACAAATTTCATTTGATTTTCATCAATTCTTCCTGCGGTATCCCCTTGCCTTTTGACGGTACCTTTTATGTACATATCTAAATCTGCAGAAGCTAAAAACCAATGGTATCCTTCTATACTTTTACCCTCATTTTCATCTAGAAGTTCTTCAAATTCATATTTTGCACCCTTACTAAGAAGTGATAATGCAGCTCTTCTCTCAGTACGCGATTGTATTTCAGGAAACATTTTTAAAAAACTCTTATTTAATTCAGCTCGAGGATTAATTTCACTTTTGTTTACATCAAGAGGAATATTTAAATTGACTGCAACATAAGTTTGTTTAAAAGCAGAAATACCCGTTGAGAATATATTAAAAAGAAGAATGCCTAAAAAACTTATTGCAACCAAAACGGCGGTCTTTCCATATAATTGAAATCTTTTTTCTTTTTTATTTCTTAGAGAGATGTTATTCATATTCTTCTCTATATTTTTTAACTATTGTTAGTGATATAACATTCAAGATTAAAGTGATGAAAAATAGTACGAAGGCTAACGCAAAAGCAGATAATGTTTTTGGGCTATCAAACTCTTGGTCACCAGTAAGTAATCCGACTATTTGCACTGTAACAGTACTTACGCTATCAAAGGGATTGAAGGTGAGATTTGCAGCAAAACCTGCAGCCATCACAACTATCATAGTCTCACCTATTGCACGAGAAAAAGCTAACAAGAAGCTTCCTACAATGCCATGAAATGAAGCTGGAATAATTACTTGTTTTGTGGTCTCTGATAGTGTTGCTCCCATTGCAAGTGAACCCTCTTTAAGGGAACGAGGCACAGCTGTTAATGCGTCATCAGTTAATGATGCCACAAAAGGTATAATCATAATTCCAAGAACAGAACCAGCAATCAATGCACTTTCTGAACTCATATTCGTAAAAGATAAGAATGCTCCCATGTCTCTAAAAAATGGGGCGACAGTTATCACAGCAAAGAACCCATAGACTACTGTTGGAATACCTGCAAGTATCTCAATAATTGGTTTTGCATAACTTCTTACTCTGTCAGAGGCATATTGAGACAAGTAAATTGCAGAAAACATACCTACAGGTGCTGCAACTGACATTGCTATAAAGGCAATAAGAAGTGTTCCTGTAAAAACTGGTACAGCACCAAAGCTACCTGAAGATCCAACTTGGTCAGCTCTTATTGCCATTTGAGGACTCCAATGTAATCCGAATAAAAAATCAAATACATTAACAGAGTCAAAAAATCTAAGAGTTTCAAATAATAATGACAAAACAATACCAATGGTTACAAATATTGCAAAAACTGCAGAGGCTCGCATGACATAAACGACTACTTTTTCTATATAATCTCTAGCTTTAAATTGAACCTCAACAAATTTTAATGAGTATCTAAAAAACATTAGGGTTAGCGTCAAGACAACAATGAACTGCAATATCTTATTGTTGTATTGCAATGATTGATAATGTTCTACCGCTGGCAAAAAGCCTATATGATCAATTATTCTATCTGATGTTCCTTCTACATAAGCTATAACCCCATCTGTATAAAATCTTACTAGCCCACTGTCAGTTACATCTGAAAAGAATTCTCTGAGAGTAATATTAGTTATCATATTCACAATAAATGACCAGGAGATTAATAATATAATTGCAGGAACTAGAGTCATGAAAGCTGAATATAGACCATGATAATGTGGTTGAGAATGCATTATGTTAACCTCAGATAATGCGTTGGCCTTGCTCTTATTGAGTACAAAGCCATATACAGCAAGAGCAATAATTAAGATGAGTAGGAATTCAGTCATATCTTTCAGTTAACTGATGTTAAGTCTTCAATGTTACAGTTATGTTAAATATGCCTTAACTTCTGATGTAATTATATGTCTTGGTTGCTAGATAAGCTCCAATGAGCTGAGCGAAGATGAATCCAATTATATTGGTAGGATCTATCCCTGTATAGGTGTCAGTAAACGAACGTGCAATTGTAATTGCTGGATTAGCAAATGAGGTTGAAGAAGTAAAAAAGTATCCCGCCCCTATATAAACACCTACAATAACACCCACTGATAAATCATTTCTTTTCTGGGACATGCAAATGATAAAAACCAATAAAAATGAAGCGATGATCTCTGAAAAGATAATATTTACTCCGCTCCTGTCTTTCGTACTAAAATCAAGAATGCTCATATCAAACATAATATGAACAAAAACTACGCCTACTACACCTCCCAACACATGACTAAGAACATATCTAAAAAAATCTATTTTTTCTAACTTGCCTTGCATATAAAAACTAAAGGATACTGCGGGATTAAAATGAGCTCCGGAAATTTCTCTAAAAGTCATTATGATCACAATAAGGATGGCTACTGTTGAAACTGAGTTTATTAATAAAGTGATGCCCTCAATGCCTTCGCTTATGTTTTGAGCCATAATGCCACTTCCTACGACACCCATAGTAAGAATCATCATGCCAAGAAACTCTGATATTATTTTTTTCATGAATGTTATTAAGTATCGCCTGATTTAACCAGGCGATACTTTTAAATTATATGGAGTTAATTAACGAACTAGTTTTGCAAGTGATTTTGCATCACTTTGAAACTTAGCTCGCGTACTAGCTGGTAAAGGTATTAAGCCTTTATCTACTAAGTAGCCATCATTTCCTACAGCATCGTCTTTCATGAAAAATTCCATGTATTCTTGAACGCCAGGAATAACGCCCACGTGATCTTTTTTCACATAAAAGAATAGTGAACGTGATACTTTATAGTCACCAGATGCTATAGCATCAAATGTTGGAGCTACTCCATCGATAATCGCTCCTTTTACCTTATCTTTATTTTGATCTAAGAAACTGAATCCAAATACACCGAATGAGTCTTTATTTGAAGTAAGTTTTTGGATAATTAAATTATCATTCTCACCTGCTTCAACGTATGGTCCATCTTCACGAACTGTACGGCAAAGTTTTTTCCATGCTTTTTTGTCTTTTTTCTTTAATTTCTTGATCCAAGCAATCTCACTGCATCCGCCGCTTAGAGCAATTTCAGCAAACGCATCTCTTGTTCCGGATGTAGGCGGAGGTCCATAAACCACTATAGGTATATTAGGAAGTCCAGCTCTAACTTGATCCCATGTTTTGTATGGATTTGGGCCAGTGACTCCGTCCATGATACCAATGGGAACTTCTTTAGCTAGTGCTAAATATAAATCTTTTCTTGTAAGCTGCACTGTTGGACCGCTTTTTGCATTCGCTACAACGATGCCATCAAAACCAATTTTCATCTCAGTAATATCTGTAATGCCATTTTTTGCACAGAGCTTTACTTCTTTCATCTTAATTCTTCTGGATGCATTAGTAATGTCCGGTGTTGATGGGCCCTTACCTGCACAGAATAATTTAAGCCCACCACCAGAACCTGTAGATTCAATGATCGGCGCCTTAAAACCATTGTCAGCTCTTCCGAATTCTTCAGCTACAACAGTCGCAAAAGGATAAACGGTAGAGGATCCAACGATCTTGATTGTATCTCTTGCTTCGACACTTGATACACCTAGTGCAAACAAAAATGTCAGTGCTATTGATAAATTTCTCATGTTGTCTCCATATATAAATTAAGTAGTCTGATTACACAAGATGCGCATGAAGTAGAAATTAAATATTTATGACAGATTTATGAATCTTAGCTAAACTTGGGTAAATCTACTGTGAAAGTTGACCCGACACCTTCTTCGCTAGAGATAGATAGATTACCAGCATGCCTGTTTACTATATGTTTTACTATAGATAAACCAAGGCCCGAACTGTTTTTTTTGTATTTATTTGCTGTTTTGGATCTGAAGAATCTCTCAGAAACTCTCATTATGTCATCTTTGGGTATTCCATGTCCTTGATCGGTAATTTTAAATTCTATGTTTTTATCTTTATCTGATAGGGATATCTTAATCTCAGTATTAGCATCACTGTAGGTGATGGCATTATCTAATAAATTTTCAAAAATTTCTGTAATTTGATCTTGATTGCCCTTTACATAAAAATATTCTTGATTGTAGTCTCTATCAAATAAAATACTGATGTTTTTCTTATCTGCCATAGATTGAATAGAATCGCATGCTGAGCTGCAGCATAGCCACAAGTCAACTCTTTCATTTGGTATTTGATACTCTGACTCTTCTATACGAGAAAGTGAAAGCGTATCATTTACTAGTCTCTGCATTCTCTCTGCTTCTGTCTGAATAATATTCAAGAATTTTTCTTTTTTTGGTTCATCATTTTTAGCAGGTCCATTGATAGTTTCAATGAATCCCATTATGGCAGTCAGAGGTGTTTTAAGCTCATGGCTCACATTCGAAACAAAATCTGATTTTACTTTTTCTGCCATCTTTTGAGACGTATTATCTATCATCAATACTAGAGCATATTTATCTTTTTTAATTGACAGAGGAAATACTTGAGCTTGCATATATTTATGTACTTGATCATAAATTATGAAATCAATATCACCTTTTTTGTTATTAACGAGAGCATCGCTAAGTGCAGTATTAAGTTCATTTGATCTCAAACATAACGATAAATTCATACCATTAGCATCCTTACCAATGTATGAGTTAAATGCAACATTTGATTGAGTTATAGTATATGAACTATCAATAATTATCATTGGAAATGTATTTTGATTAAATACGCTTTTATCTTTTTCGGATAAAAAGAAATCCTTCTTTATATTTTTATTATCGACTCTTACAACAAATTTTTTATTTTTGTCTTCTTTTTTTAATGCTAGGGAATATATTAAGATATAAAAAAATGATACAACAAAAACAAAGACTAAAGAGACATCATTAATTAAAGCAAGTGATAAGGTAATAAGTATTATCGATATAATGCCTGCAATCATAATAGCTAGCTGATTTTTACTATTGAATATAACGAGTTCATGATAATATTTAAAACCATAATATCAGATATATGACAGATATAATATTCCACAAATCAAGTAAATACATCGAAGATGACATAGACTATTATGCATCAGACACTCGTGATAAACACGGTGCTGTAAAACCAAGTAAGAATATCAAAAGCTATACATTGGATTCAGATTGTTTTGATAATAACGCTGAACTTCCATCTTTATACTATCCGTTTCAAAAACATTCTATAGATAGAGTTTATCTAGGGATTAGTTTTCCGCTTTATGCCAATAATTGGGGTGCAGAGTTTTTAAGATATCTAATGTATGTAATTAAAAAAGATGGAGCGGTAATTTTTCCAGTTTACGCTGAAAGACAAGGTGTTGAGAAAAACTATTGGTCGAGAAGTATTCTAGAAGTTGCTTTCCAAAGCAGGCAGAAATGGTGGGGTATGAGTAATATATGGGCGGAGAATGATGGCGTAATGTCAATGCGTATCGGTAAGAAAGAGCCTAAGGTTCGTAATAGTACTTTTACTTATTTTATTGATAAGACATTGCCTAAACTTTATCAAGAAAATAAATTAAATGAATTACAAAATGAAATAGATAATCAAAATGAAAATTTACGTCTCAGTGCAGTCGTTGAGAAAATAATTCTTGATAACCACGGAAGAAATAAAAAAATCAACCTTGGAGTTGTCAGTAATAGTAACTTACTTGGCATGGAATTAGCATGCAGTGATTATATGAATATCAAAAAAACAAAAGTCTATTCCTCTAATGAAGATAATATTGATGCTTATTCTGAGTACCTTCCTAAAGATACGGCATCAAATTTCAATCGTTTGATTGGTAATTTAAATGAATGTGACTTTGATGGTGAACATAATGTATTTTTAATAGATGAAAAATTTTGTAATGAAGATTTAAGTAAACACATAATAGGTAAAGCTCTTGATAGTCTTCAAAATGATGGATTCATTATTATAGTGAATAGACATATACAAAATAATTATAAATCATCGGATTATTCTCATACCGTAGGTACAAAACTAAAAACTGGCTATGATATACCGCACTACTCGGATCTTATTTTTGATGAGCTTAAAGCTGAAAATGAAAATAGAGAGTCAGCAGTCCAAGTAATACATAAAAAAGACAATGTATGATTTTCTAAATACTTTAAGTGGTTTGATATGGGGCCCCATTACACTTATATTGATTTTAGGTACGGGAATCTTTCTAAGTCTTGGCCTTAAAGGATTTACTTTTACGTATATCCTCATAGCTTTCAAACAAATCTTCAAAAAAGATGAAAAAGCCACTGATGGAGAAATCACATCTTTCCAATCCTTAACAACTGCTTTGTCTGCAACAGTTGGAACAGGAAATATTGCTGGAGTTGCTACGGCAATTTATATTGGAGGACCAGGTGCAGTATTTTGGATGTGGGTGTCTGCTTTATTTGGTATGGCGACAAAATATGCTGAAGCATTCCTTGCTATTAAGTACAGAGAGAAAAATGCAAATGGTGAAACTGTTGGTGGGCCAATGTATTATATTAAAAATGGATTATCAAAAAACTATATAATTTTTGCCTATCTATTTGCTCTTGCAGGTATGATTGCAGCTTTAGGAATTGGTAATGGAGTACAAGTCAATTCTGTATCACAAGTTATTGAAAGTGAATTTGGTATCTCAGCTTTTACCGTTGGAATTTTTATAGCTTTATTGGTTGCACTTGTAATTCTTGGAGGTATCAAATCCATTGGTAAAATCACATCCAAATTAGTACCTCTTATGTCAGCTATATATATACTCGGCGGTCTATGGATTATCGTTCTTAACTATACTGAAGTTACATATATATTTAATCTAATTACTACATCGGCATTTACATCAACTGCAGCAACCGGTGGTTTTGCAGGTGCAACAGTTTGGATGGCATTGCGTTATGGAGTTGCAAGAGGTGTATTTTCAAATGAGGCCGGTTTAGGAAGCTCGCCAATTGCTCATGCTGCAGCCAATACCAATAATCCTGCCAAACAAGGAATGATTTCGATGCTTGAACCACTAATCGATACTCTAATAGTTTGTACAATCACAGCTTTTGTCATTCTAATGAGTAATTTATGGATAGGAGAAATTAATGGAGCTGTCTTAACGGTTGCATCTTTTGAACAATTATTAAGCAATGGCAAATACATTGTTATTTTTGGATTAATTTTATTTTCATTTAGTACTATTATTGGTTGGAGTTATTATGGCGAAAAATGTGCTGAATTTTTATTTGGGTCACAGATAATAATCTACTACAGAATATTATGGGTAATAATTATACCTGTAGCAGCTATTATAGAATTGAATCTAATGTGGCTGATTGCAGATATTATGAACGGGCTAATGGCATTACCTAATTTAATTGCATTAATTTTATTAGGTCCAATGATATTTATAAAAACAAAAGAGTTAAAAGATACTTTCAAAGCCTGACCTGATGAATAGAGATAAGCACATTAAACTAGCACTGGAGGAAGATTGTTGCAGACAAGATGTAACAACAAAACTGCTGCCCATAGACAGAAAGTGCAAAGCCATAATTAAAATTAAAGAAACATCTCATGTCTATGGAATAAGATGGTTTGAACAAGTATTCAAACAAATTGATAAAAAAGTAAAAATTAAATTCTATATAAAAGACGGTCAGTATACTAAGAAAAATACAATTATAGCTGAAATCATTGGTTCAAATCACTCTCTTCTTAAAGCAGAACGTGTAGCTCTAAATTACCTACAGGCTATGTCTGGAACTTATGATCTTTGTAAGAGATTTCAAAAAAAGATCAAGCATACGAAAATTAAACTGCTTCATACAAGAAAAACTCTTCCCTTATTTAGGGCTCCATTGAAAGAAGCATGTATTGCAGCTGGGTGTATGCCTCATAGAGAAGACTTATCCACAGCTGTTCTTATTAAGGAAAATCATTTGCAGTTTACAACCAATCCAATTGAGTTAATTAAGAAAGCTATTGCAAATAATAAAAAAGTTGTTGTTGAGGCAAAAACACTCAAGTTTGCTAAAAGTTTAGATCAATTAAAGATAGATAGAGTGTTACTGGATAATTTTACACCATTGATGTTGAAAAAGTTTATTCAATGTAACTTAAACTTAAAAATAGAAGTATCTGGTTCGATCAATCTAAAGAATATACAAAAATTTGCTATCAAGGGTGTCCACTATATCTCTATAGGTGCGCTAACAAAAAATATAGAATCGAAAGATTTCTCTATGTTGATAGTGTAAGTATACGCTAGTCTTACAAGCTGATATAATAAATTGCGAATGAATAATACCTTTGATATCACACAAGCTATAAAAAATTTCTTCTCAAGAGAAGAAAAATCAGGAATATTATTATTAATCTTTGCAACTCTTGCACTAATTGTAGTTAACAGTCCCCTTCAATCTATTTATTTTGATATTAAGTATGCTTCGATTCCTATAAATGTAGGAGACTTTAGTTTTACAAAAAGTGTTTCCCACTGGGTTAATGATGGATTGATGGCAATATTTTTCTTTGTTATAGGATTAGAACTTAAAAGAGAAATAATAGAGGGTGAACTATCAAGTTTTGATAGAATGGTACTCCCCGCAATTGCAGCAGTCGGAGGAATGGTAGCGCCAGCATTAATCTATGTATTAATAAATTATTCAAGTCCTGAAAATATGTCAGGCTGGGCAATTCCTACAGCAACCGATATTGCTTTTTCACTAGCTGTACTCCTCATTATAGGAAAAAGCGTTCCTTTAAGTTTAAAAGTTTTTCTTTTATCGTTGGCGATAATTGATGATTTAGGAGCTGTATTAATTATTGCTTTCTTTTATACATCTGAAATCAGTGCGCATTATTTATTATATTCAGCCGTTGTATTTTCACTTTTAATATTATTAAACATGTCAGGATCTCAGAAGATGTATATCTTTATTCTGTTAGGTATATTCTTATGGTATTTCGTTTTGAAATCAGGAATTCATGCAACAATTGCAGGCGTTCTTTTAGCAACAACGATTCCAAATAATGAGAATAACGATTTAGAACATTCAATGCTTAAACAGCTTGAACATAAACTACATAATTTTGTAGGCATACTTGTTTTGCCTATTTTTGCATTCTTTAATAGTGATATTAATTTTAGTGACGTAACTCTAAACAGTGTTTATAGTCCTCTATCTTTAGGTATCATCCTTGGATTGTTAGTCGGCAAACCTATAGGCATTACACTGTTTACTTATATTGGAATGAAAACGAATATTTTTAAACTTCCTGATAATGTGTCTTTAAAAGATATATTTGGATTGTCACTGCTATGTGGAATTGGTTTTACTATGAGCTTATTTATTAATGGTTTAGCATTCACTGATCAAATACTCGTTGATAGTAGTAAACTAGGTATATTTATAGGATCAATTGTATCTGCGGTAGCCGGTTATTTAATTTTAAAATCTAAATACAAAGCTCAAGACTAATATGGTGTGCATTCCATACTGAGAGCTTCGGATGCTTTGGTAGGGACTACATCTAATACAAAATTAATAGAATCAAATTTTACAAGTAAATCTGGTGCAGTAAGTTCTATAGAATCTTTTGTTCTTTTTACTACAGCTAAGTTCATTCTATTTAATTTTTCATTATCTTTTTTTAGATCAAGAATAAATACAATACGTTCTTCGTAATTATAGCAAGTAAGCTTATCGGTCATGGTTCGACCATCTGCGGCATGTGCTGCTACGGAGGGTATTATAAATATGAGTGAGAGTAATATTTCCCTTAAGTGAAGCATTATTAACTATTACATGTATTATCTGAGTAGACAATACTTTAATTAATTACCACCAATGGTCATATCTTTAATCATTACAGAGCCACATTTTATCTTGGAGTTCATATAGTAATCATTACCAATTTCCTCGATATTTTTGAACATATCAATCATGTTAGAGGCAATCGTAAAATTTGTTACCGGATATGATATCTTACCTTTTTCAATTAGGTATCCAAATGCGCCTCTTGAGTAATCTCCAGT
>OCZA010000165.1_pt1 | contig 23677 bp, 21 predicted proteins | sample 1539021 | NCBI WGS metagenome assembly OCZA01 (sample SAMEA2619376, study PRJEB22493) | marine metagenome | biome: marine biome (ENVO:00000447); feature: surface water layer (ENVO:00002042); material: "saline water (ENVO:00002010), including plankton (ENVO:xxxxxxxx)" | depth 5 m | reverse complement strand
CTTAGCAGGGGAGCGCTTTCAACCACTCAGCCACCTCTCCGAAAGAGGAATTGTAGATTTTTTAAGCTGATTGTCTAATGATATCTGCTGCTTTTTCAGCAATCATGATTGACGGTGCGTTAGTATTACCACCTATCAATGTTGGCATAATTGACGCATCAACAACTCTTAAATTATCCACGCCTTTTACTTTTAGATTATCATCAACAACAGCCATATCATCATTACCCATTTTACAAGTTCCAACAGGATGGTATAAAGTTTCGCCAGTATCGCGAACCCATTGATCTACTTCATCATCATTATCGACATTTAAATCTGGACTTGGTTTAGATTGTTCGCCTCGGTATTCGTCAAACGCAGACTGCATAAATACTCTTCTTGATTCTCTAAAAGCATTTCTTGTATCAATAACATCCTGTTCTTCAGATAGATAATTTGGATACATTAAAGGCGGCTCACTAGGATCTGAACTTTTAAGCTCTAAGTGCCCTCTACTCTGAGGCCTCAAAATACAAATAACTGCACTAAATCCATGATTTGAATCAATTCCTTCTCTTCCATGAAGATCAGGTGAATGAAAAGAAGCATAGTGAATTTGCGTATCAGGAATATCTTTTTCAGGACTAGACTTAATAAACGCTCCCGCACTAGTAGGCGGAAAAGCTGCATCTCCTGTTCCTAATAACAAATACTTTAATCCTGAAAGTTGAGTTTTCAAAAAGCTAGCTGATCTGTGAAGAGTAACAGGTTGTGTGCAGTTAAAAGAATTTACAACGGCATAATGATCCTGAAGATTTTTTCCTACTCCTTTCAACTCATGTACAGTACTTATACCATGCTTAGCTAATTCAGATGAGTCTCCAATACCGCTGTTCATTAAGATTTGTGGAGAATTTATTGCCCCTGCAGATAAAATTACTTCTTTATTAGCTTTTACTTGAGTAATTTTTCCTTTTTGTTGATATTCAACTCCAATAGCTTTTTTACCTTCAAACAAGACTTTGTTTACTTGGACATTAGTTTCAGTACTTAAATTTTTTCTTTTTAATGCTGGGTGTAAATAAGCTCTTGCAGAACTCCATCTTCTGGGCCCTAATTTTGTATCTGACATAGTGTGTTCATATCTAGAAAAACCTTCTTGTTCTTCTCCATTAAAATCATTGGTGAAAGGAAATCCTGCTTGCTGACCTGCTTCTACAAAAACATCTAGTAACTCATCGTCAGTTCTTTCAGACTTTTTCACATGAAGAGGACCTTCGAAACCATGAAAATCTTTATCGCCTTCGCCATTAAAAGATTCAGCTTTTTTAAAATATGGTAAGACATTTTCATAAGACCAACCTTCATTTCCCATTTGTCGCCAAAGATCATAGTCGTGAGCATGTCCTCTAATGTAAACCATTGCATTAATTGATGAGGAGCCCCCCCATCCTCTTCCTCTTGGCCAGTAAAGTTTTCTGTTATTAGTTGTAGATTCAGGTTCCGTTTCAAAACCATAATTTACGTCATTCTTAGTTGGTACAATCTGGGAGTAACCTGACGGCATATGAATAAAAAAGTTTTTATCTTTGCCTCCAGCTTCCAAAACCAAAACTGAATTTTCTCCGTCTTGAGACAGCCTGTTTGCCATAACGCATCCAGCGCTTCCAGCTCCAACTACAATGTAATCAAAATTTTTTTCCATGGAATCCTCTTTCCTTCTATATTTAAAATTTAATATATCTTATTTCCAAATCGTAACAAAGTCTTCTGTTTCAAGTTCAGGGATTTTTTTTGTTTTTCCATCAATTGAACCAATATATAGATAACCTATAACTATTTCTGATTCCTTAAGACCAAGCTCAACTGAAATTTCTCTATTAAAAGAAAATTTGCCAGTTCTCCAAATTCCTCCAAATCCCATATCATGAAAAGCTAGCAACATATTTTGACCAGCAGCAGCTGTAGATAACTGTTGTTCAATTTTTGGAACCTTAGGATGCTCTTTAGTATTAGCAACTAAAACTATTATTAAAGGTGCTCTAAAAGGAGCACTTTTGTACTTTTCTAAAATTTCTGGCTTTGTGTTTGGATCTAATTTTTTTGCTGTACTAATAAATGCATCAGATAACTTATCTAAGCCCTTTCCAGTAATTTGAATAAATTTCCATGGTCTTATCCAAGCATGATCCGGCGCTCTTAAAGCGCACTGATAAGCAATATCGAGTTGCTCTTCTGTTGGAATTGGATTAGTTAGTTTCGGGGAAGAGTTTCTGGTTAGTAAAGCATCTATGGTCTTCATATTAATCTAACTCGAAAACATCATGAAGAGCCTTAACCGCATCTTCCGCATTGTCCCTAGAAACTACAACTGAAATCTTTATTTCAGAAGTCGAAATCATATCTATATTGATATTTTTTTCTGCTAATGCAGAAAACATTTTTGTCGCTACTCCTGCATGAGATTTCATTCCTACTCCCACTACAGAAACTTTACTAATTTCTTTGGCTAGCTCTACATTCCCGCCGCCTAACTCATCAGATAAATTATTTAATATTTTCGCTGCTTTGTCTGCATCCTCATCCTTAACTGTGAAAGTAAAATCCGTGGTTTTATCTTCTGCAACGTTTTGAACAATAACATCTACTTCTATTCCCTCTTTACTAATTGGAGATAAAATCTTTGCAGCTATTCCTGGCAAATCTGGAACTTTTCTTATTATTAATTTCGAGTCATTTTTTGTATGCGTAACGCCCGAAATCAAAGCATTTTCTAAATTTTCATCTTCGTTATCAATCAAAGTACCTCCTCCTGGTTCAAAACTAGATAGAACTCTTATTGGCATATTAAATTTACTTGCGAATTCTACTGATCTTATTTGAAGAACTTTAGCACCTAAACCAGAAAGTTCTAACATTTCCTCAAAGCATAATTTATCTATCTTTTTTGCTTTGTCATAAACTCTTGGGTCAGTGGTATAAACACCATCAACATCGGTATAAATCTGACACTCATCAGCTTTTAAAGCTACAGCCAATGCAACCGCTGAAGTATCTGATCCACCTCTTCCAAGAGTTGTAATATCTCCAGATTCGTTTATTCCTTGAAAACCAGTGATAACTGGCACTATGCCCTTTTTTATATCTTTTTCTAAGACACTCGTATCGATAGAGTTTATTCTTGCCTTGCCATGAATTTGATCAGTTTTTAATCCTAATTGAAATGCTGTATACGACTTTGAAAGAAAATTTCTTTCTTTTAGAGCCATAGCTAATAATGCAACAGAAACTTGCTCACCAGATGAAATCAATGCATCGTATTCTCTAGGATCTGGTTCTGATTGAATTTTTTTAGCAAGATCAATTAATCGCTGAGTTTCCCCTGCCATCGCTGATACAACAGCTACAACTTCTTTTCCATCTTGAATAGATTTTTCTATTAAATTTGCAACAGCATGAATTCTTTCTATGTTGGCAAGTGATGTGCCGCCAAACTTTTGAACTATTAAATTGGGAGTCATTGTTTTACTTTAGTAAGTTTTCTACTTCTTCAAGAGCTAAATCTATTTTTTCAATATTTCCGCCGCCAGCTTGAGCAAAATCCTTTTTCCCGCCACCCTTAGCATCAATTATTTTTGAACAGGATTCTAGCAAATTTCTTGCGTCTATCGTATCTATCAAGTCATCTGAAACAGAAATGATTGCCATAGCTTTAGATTGAAAATTTCCCAACAAAACTATCACTGCTTGTCCTACAGAGTTCTTTAATGAATCCAAGGATCCTCTAAGACTTGATAAATTAATATCATCTAGTCTTTTGATAAGAACATGCATTTGATTTATCGTTTTAAACTCTTCTTTTAAACTTAAAATTAAACGTTCATTTTGTTTTTGTTCTACTTTTTTTAATCTTTCTTGATAGCTCTTTAATAGATTACTTGATTCTTTTATTTTATTAGGAATATTACTTATCTCGACTCCTAAGAAAGAAGATAGCTCTAATAGTTCATTTTTAGAACTCATTATAATTTCTTCAGCAGCCTCGTTTGAAACAGCTTCAATTCTTCTAATTCCTGAAGATATGCTTGATTCAGATAATATTTTAAACAACTTTATTTCACCCGAACTTTTGACGTGAGTTCCTCCACATAGTTCAATTGAAAAATCTCCCCCTATTTTTAATACACGAACTTTTTCGCCATACTTTTCTCCAAAAAATGCCAATGCACCAATTTTTATTGCTTGATCATAAGAAGATTCAAAAATTTCTGTTTTGATATTGTTTCTAACAATTTCATTAACTTGATGGTCAATTTTTGTTATTTCATCTTTGCTCAAAGCCTTGTGATGAGAAAAATCAAATCTTAATTTTTCGTCATTTACCAATGAGCCCTTTTGTTCTACATGAGTTCCTAAAATTTCTCTTAGCGATGCATGCATTAAATGTGTAGCCGAATGATTAGATTCAATTTTGCGTCTTTTTTTTGAGTCAATTTCCATCAATACATTTTGGTCCTTTTTAAACGAACCATTTTCTATCTTTGCAAAATGAATAAAATTACTACCTGATTTTTGAGTATCAGTAACTTGCGCAGAACCAATATCAGCTTTGATAAAACCAGAATCTCCTATTTGGCCTCCTGATTCAGCGTAAAAAGGAGTTTTATCTGTTATAAATAAACATTCTCCTGAATCGACATTATCGACCTCTACACCGTCTTGAAAGATTAATTTAATTTGAGCCTCGGATGACTCTTGCTCATATCCTACAAATTTAGTTTCTTGATCTAAAGTAATTGAAGAAGGAATTAAAGCAGAAAAGGAACTAGATTCTTTTGCCATTTTTCTTTGATTTTCCATGCAACGTTCATAACTCTCTATGTCTACCTCGAGGTTTTTTTCTCTAGCTAAATCTATTGTCATGTCTAAAGGAAACCCATACGTATCGTAAAGCTTAAAAGCTAACTCTCCTGGAATAGTTTCTGTTTTAAGTGAAATCAGTTCCTCTTCTAATAAGCTCATTCCAGTCATCAATGTATGACTAAATTGGTTTTCTTCATTTTCTAAAGAATCTTTTATTAAATCTCTATTTTGAATCAACTCAGGATAAGTGCTGCCGAGACTATTAACCAAGATATCTATCGCCTTAGATAGAATATGATTTTCATTTGGGTTCAGTTTATGAGCATGTCGTAACGCTCTTCTTATAATTCTCCTCAAAACATAGCTTCGCCCTTCATTTCCTATGAGAACTCCATCAGAGAGCAGAAAAGAAGAAGATCTTAAATGATCTGCAATAACTCTTAACGAGGGATCAAATAGATTTTTTACATTTAATATTTCAGCAATATTTTTTATTAAATCCTCAAATATATCGGTCTTGTAATTATCATTTGTGTTTTGCATTACAGCAGTAATTCTTTCGAATCCCATTCCAGTATCCACAGAAGGCTTGGGCAAAGGCGACATATTTCCTTTTGCATCTCTATCGAATTGCATAAATACAAGATTATAAATTTCTATATATCTATCTCCAGACTCATTTCCTTCAGCAGGAGGATCTCCAATAAAATCATCTCCGTGATCATAAAATATCTCTGAACAAGGACCACAAGGCCCTGTATCTCCCATTGACCAGAAATTATCTTCATCCAATCTATTAATTCTCTCTTTTGGAACTCCTATCTTGTTGAGCCATATATTTTCTGATTCATCGTCACCTACATGAACGGTTATCCATAACTTTTCTTTCGGCAACTTATATTTTTCTGTTAGTAATTCCCAAGCAAATTTAATGGCATCTTCTTTAAAATAGTCGCCAAAGCTAAAATTTCCTAACATTTCAAAAAAGGTATGGTGTCTTAAGGTATATCCAACATTTTCAAGATCATTATGTTTTCCTCCAGCTCTTATACATTTTTGCGAGGAAGTCGCTCTTTTGAGAGAAGTTTTTTCTGATCCAAGAAATACATCTTTGAATTGAATCATTCCAGCATTAGTAAATAATAAAGTCGGATCATTTTGAGGTACCAACGAAGAACTTTTTACATGCTCATGATTTTTTTCTTTAAAAAAGTCTAAAAAGGTTTGTCGAACTTCAGAGGAATGCATTTTTTATTTAAAAAAGCTCCGATAATAAATCTGTAAAAATTTTCCATGATCTTGCATCGGCGTTTTTAGAATATACAGCCCCAAAATCTGGATCATTTGCTTCAGGATTTGTGAATGAATGCATTGCATCGCCAAAAATATGTAATTGCCAATCAACTTTTTTAATTGTCATTTCCTCCCTGAAAGATTCTATTTGGTCTTGCCCAACCATAGGATCTAATTGTCCGTGAAGAGCTAAAACTTTGGCTTTGATTTCATTTGAAGAATTTTCAGGTCCAGCTAAAAATCCATGAAAACTAACCGCACCTTTAATATCAGCTCCCGTTCTAGCTAAGTCTAAAGCTACCAAACCTCCGAAACAGTAACCCATTATTACTATTTTACTAGAATCTATAGTTTCAATTTTTGTAACTGCATCTAAAGCTGCAAGAACTCTTCTGCTCAATTCTTCTCTATCGTCAAGAAGCGGTTGCATCATCGACTGGTTTTCTTCTACGGAAGTTCCAATCTTTCCATCTCCATACATATCTAAAGCAAATGCTGCATATCCTAGCTGAGTTAATAGATTTGCTTTCTCTTCAACAAATGCATCTCGGCCTGACCAAGTATGGGCAATTAAAATACATGGATGAGATTCTCCCTCAGGTTGAGCTAAATAACCTTCAAAAGAATTTTCTCCTGAGTTGTATACTACGTTTTCTGTCTTCATATTTTCTGCTCCTTAAGTTCTTTTTTAAACCTAATATAGTTTTCTACATAATGACTTGCACTGCCAATTAGAATATCTTTCATAGAAGGATCTAATTCTTTTTTTACTTTAGCGGGTGAACCCATTACAAGAGAATAGTCAGGTATTTCCATGCCTTCTGTAACAAGAGAATTTGCTCCTATAAGACAATTTTTTCCTATTTTAGCTCCGTTGAGAATGACGCTATTTATACCAATTAGGGAATTATCTCCAATAGAACATCCATGAAGCATCACTTTATGTCCAACTGTTACATTTTTGCCAATTTCTAAAGGATGTCCTGGATCTGCATGCAAAACTGATAAGTCTTGAATATTTGAGTTCTCTCCTATTTTGATATCCTCTACGTCTCCTCTAATTACGGCGCCAAACCAAACACTTACATTTTTTCCTAAAAATACTCTTCCCATTACTGATGCTGATGGAGCAACAAAATAATCATCGCCATCTGTAATAACCGTATGGTCACCTAATTTATAAATCATAATCGAATTTTATATCTAATAAGTCTAAAAAGTTAATTGTAAAAGCTAATGTTAGCCCCCAAATTTCAAATTTTTCAAAGTTAAACACAGGTGTTTTAAAAGTTTCCCCATTATAGTTAGTTACTTTTTCCGAGATATTAGGGTCATTTTTAAAAAAAGATAAAGGAACATGAAAAATTTCTGAAACTTCTTTTGAGTTTGCCGTGAAACTTAGATTTTCCTCAATTAATCCAATAAAGGGGGTTACACTTAATCCAAATCTTGATTTTAAGGTATCTAATTCACCTATTACTTTAATTTTACTTGCATCTAAGTCAATTTCTTCTACTGCTTCTCTAAGCGCAGTTTCGAGAAGAGAATTATCTTTTTTTTCTCTTTTACCGCCTGGATAAGCTACTTCCCCCGGATGACTGGGTAAGTTTTTTGATCTCTCTGTCATCACAATAAATAACTCATCGTCTCTTTCGTAACAAATTATTAAAACTGCTGCTTGAGGCGAATCTTCTATGTATCCGTTAGGAGTATAATTTTTAAGTTTTGATTTTAAGGTAGATATCATTTTTAAAGGTATTAAAGATCAATTATACTTCTGATTCTTTTTAATTAACGAAATTTATCTTGAATTATTGTCCTAATTGCTCTGCAAAAGTATCTCTTAAAATCCCCGAGGGAGATAATAGAGAAAGATACGTTTGCGACTCATGCAACACAATACATTACTCAAATCCAAATGTGGTTGTGGGTACATTACCGGCATTTGAAGATAAAATTCTACTTTGCAAAAGAGCCATAGAGCCAAGAGTTGGTCTTTGGACAGTGCCTGCTGGATTTTTAGAAAATGGAGAGTCCTTACTTCAAGGAGCTTGGAGAGAAACCAAAGAAGAAACTCAAGCAGAAGTGGACATGAAAGAAATATTAACGATATTTAACATACCTCAAATAAATCAAATTTATGTAATTTATAGAGCAGATATTGAAGACAATTCATTTGGTCCAACCTCTGAAAGTCTTGATGTACAGTTATTTTCTTATGATGAAGTTCCTTGGGAAGAATTGGCTTTTCCATTCGTTCCAAAAACAATTAATCATTACTATGAATGTTTGAAGACTAAAAAATTTAATCTTCATACTGAAGATATAATTAGAAGGTAGTTAATTCACGAATTTTCTAGCGTTTAAAAACATTTCAAGCCATGGGCTAGGTTTTGAAACATCGGAATCGGTCCATGATAATTGTTTATTTAAAAATGCTCTTTCAGGGTGGGGCATGAGGATAGTTACTTTCCCATCTTTAGAACATACAGAAGAAACTCCTTCTGCAGACCCATTAGGATTCAAAGGATATTTTTCAGTTGTTTCGCCCTTAGAATTGACATATTGCAGCGGAACCTGACGGTTAGAAATTAGTTTTTTTATTTTAGAATTATCAGAGAACTCCATTCTTCCTTCTCCGTGTGCTACCGGAACGATTAGTTGAGAATCATCCATATTTTGAAAAAAAATAGATTTTGAATCATTTACTTTAATTTGAATTAACCTTGCTTCAAATTGATTTGAAATATTCTTTTTTAAACTAGGCCAGTCTTCGCAACCAGGAATAATTTCTTTTAATTCAGATAAAACTTGGCACCCATTACAAACGCCGAGAGAAAAAGTATCTGGACGATTAAAAAACTTTTCAAAATTATCTCTTAATTCGTTATTCATCAAAATTGAATTTGCCCATCCTCGTCCAGCTCCTAATACATCTCCATATGAAAAGCCTCCTGGAAAAGCCAGACCTATAAAGTCATCAAGATCAAAAAAATTATTTTTTAAATCTGTCATATGGAGGTCTACCACGTTAAAACCTGCTCTAGTAAACGCAGCTGACATCTCTATTTGCCCATTAATTCCTTGATCTCTTATAACGGCTAATTTAGGTTTGGTCGAAAAGGAAATTTTAGAATTAGTTTCTTTGAATGAAATTTTTTGAACTAGCTGGTTATTCTTTCTTTCTAGAGAAACTCGAGATTCTTCTAAAGCACATAAGGGATTGTCCCTTATTGCTTGCATTTTTGAAGTAACACTAGTCCAGTTAGAAATTAAAGTTTCTAAATCAATAATTTCATCAAATTCATCTGTAGAAATTAATAGGTGATCCTCTTTATTTGTATTCCCTAGATGCATCAACATACTTTCTGAATGAATTTTTTGCATGAAAGCTTCAATATCTGCATAGGTTCTTTCAGAGACTTGAAATACAAAACCTAATTCCTCTGCAAATAAAAGTTTAAGTAAATCTTTCCTCTGCAATTTTGTCTTCAGACAAAAACCAGTATTTCCTGCAATCATCATTTCAATCAAACAAGATACTAAACCACCATCAGAGATATCATGATAAGCAAAAACTTTTTTTTCTTTTATCAGATTAGCGAAGAAATTAAATATTTTAGGGAACTCATCTATAGCTTCCATATCTGGTACTTCGCCTAAATCTTGGCCCAAAATTTCAGCCAGCACTGCTCCTCCTAAACGATTTTTAAAAGAGCTAAAATTTATTTGTGCAACAACCAATTTTGAATTATCAATAAAATCAGGGGTAACGCTTTTAGTAATATCTGGTACTTGAGAAAAGGCTGAGACAATCAAAGATTGAGGTGAAGTATTAGTTTTGTTTTCCCATGCAGTCTCCATTGATAAAGAATCTTTTCCTACTGGTATAGTTATATTCCATTCATTGCATAGCCTTTCAGAAATTGACTTTACGGTCTGATATAAATCAAAATTATTTACGTCATTATTTGGGGATGCCATCCAATTTGCAGATAGCTTTACTTTAGATAACTCTTCTACTCCAGATGAAAGAATATTAGTTAAAGCTTCTGTAATTGCCACTCTTCCTGAAGCTGGAGCATTCGAAACTGCTAAAGGGGCTCTTTCACCAAGAGACATTGCCTCACCTTCTATTGAGTCAAAATTTGCCATGGTAATACCATTGTCTGCTACTGGGATTTGATATGGTCCAACCATTTGATCTCGATAAGTTAAACCGCCTACATTTCTATCGCCAATAGTAATTAAAAAGTTTTTACTTCCTACCGTAGGATGCCTCAAAACATCTAAAATAGATTTTTTAATATCTAGATCTAAATCAATTTCCACAGAGTTTTTTTTAGGTGCTTCTATTAAATTTCTTTTAAGTTGTTCTTTTGCTCCAAAGATAAAATTCATGTCTAGGTCTATGACATTTTCGTTTAAACTTTTATCTATCAAGATAAATTTTTTATCGTTGGTGAATTCACCAACGATAGCTAGAGGACATTTTTCTCTAGCGCAAATTCTTTTGAAGTTTTCAAGTTCTGATTCTTCTACGGCTAAAACATATCTTTCCTGAGATTCGTTACACCAAATTTCTAATGAGCTCATAGATTGATCTACTATTGGAATTTTATTTAAATCAATAATTGCACCTAAATTACAATCCTTAGCTAATTCTGGAATTGCATTGGATAAACCACCTGCTCCAACATCATGAATAAAAGCAATAGGGTTATCTTTATCAAGCTGCCAGCATTGGTCTATAACTTCTTGACATCTCCTTTGCATCTCAGGATTTGATCTTTGCACCGAGGCAAAATCTAATTCCTCATTCGATTTTCCAGATTCAACCGAAGAGGCAGACCCTCCGCCTAGACCTATTAAATAACCTGGTCCCCCTAATACTATTATTTTAGCCGAGCTAGAAACTTTAGATTTATTAGTATGTATTGGCTTAATATTTCCTAAACCTCCAGCTAACATAATTGGTTTATGAAAACCAAAATACCTATCCTTATCTTTATGCTCAAAAGACCTGAAGTATCCTAATATGTTAGGTCTTCCAAATTCATTGTTGAAAGAAGCTGCCCCAATGGGGCCATTGATCATAATTTCCAAAGGAGAGGCAATTCTTTTAGGCTTATCTTCTTGCCCTTCCCACTTTTCTATATTGTCTGGAATTCTTAAATAAGAGACAGAAAATCCACACAAACCGGCTTTAGGCTTGGCTCCTCTTCCTGTTGCTCCTTCATCTCTTATTTCCCCACCAGAACCTGTAGCTGCGCCTGAAAAAGGAGCTATAGCAGTAGGATGATTATGCGTTTCTACCTTAATACAAAAGTTATTCTGCTCTTCTACATATTTATATTCTTTAGTTATTGGGTCTGGATAAAACCTTTTTTTCCCTAAACCAGAAATTACCGCTGCATTATCGCTATAAGCTGACAAAACGCCGTCCGAATAATTTTTATATGTACTTTTTATAAAATCGAAAAGACTATTTTTTTCATTCCCTTGGTCAGTAACCCATAATGAGTTAAAAATTTTATGCCTACAATGCTCAGAATTAATCTGTGAAAACATCATCAACTCAGTATCGGTGGCCTCTTTAGCTGCAGCTTCATACCCTTTAGTTAAATATTCTATTTCATAGTCGTTTAAAGCTAGCCCCATAGAAGAATTTAATAACTCTAAAGTTTTTTTACCATCCTTGAATTTAATAAACTGTGTTTTCTTTTTTTCTAATTTTAAAAAAGTATTATTTAAATTATTTGCATCACTAAAAAAAGATTCTGTAAGAGGGTCATATAGAATTTTTTCTAAATGAGAAACATTTATTACTTTATTGGAAAATTTTATAGCCGTTAATTTTTCTATATTAGTTATCTCTTCCAATCCGCAGCTTTCAAATATATTTAGTGTTTTAGAGGCCCAAGGAGATTGAACTCCTTGTCTTGGAGAAGTAAAACAGAATTTTTTTAAATCGTAATCTTTTAAATAAGTCTCAACTTGAAGTAATTTTAAAATTTGAAACTTTTTTTCTTCAGAAATTTCTTTCCATTCAGTCGACAATTCTAATAAATAAAAATCTTTTACTGTATTTAAGGTATTACTTGAAATATTTTCTACTCTAGATGAGAGATTTAAAAATTCAAAGTTGGTCAGAGAATCTTGCCCTAACAGACCAACTAATTTTGGATTAATTTGATAAATATCTAACATTTAATTAGAAAAAATAATTATAACTGAGTTAGAAACTTAATTTAAATTTTAGGCGGCAAATAATCTATTTTTTAATTCAGTTATTTTATCTCTTAATTTAGCAGCTTCTTCAAATTCTAGCTTATTGGCATATTCCAGCATTAATTTTTCTAAAGAATCTATTTGTTTGGCTAATTCTTTAGGAGTCAAATAATCTTCTTCAATTTTTTTATCCATTTCAGATAAAAATTGCTTTTTGGTAAAGTTTTTTGAACCTTCCATTACATCTGAGACAGGTTTTATTATTCCAGACGGAATAATATTGTTTTTCTTGTTGAAATTTAGCTGTATTTTCCTTCTTTCTTCAGTTTTCTTAATAGCTCTAGATATTGATCCTGTTTCTTTATCTGCGTATAAGATTGCATGACCATTAATATGCCTGGCAGCCCTACCTATAGTTTGGATAATTGAAGTTTCTGATCTCAAAAAACCTTCTTTATCGGCATCCAAAATTGCAACTAAAGAAACTTCAGGAAGATCTAACCCCTCCCTTAGTAAATTAATTCCTACTAAAACATCAAAATTTCCTAATCTAAGATCTCTTAAAATTTCTATTCGTTCGACAGTATCAATATCTGAATGCAAATATCTAACATTAATATCTCTTTCAAATAAATACTGACTTAGGTCTTCAGCCATTCTTTTTGTTAAAACAGTCGCTAAAACTCTTTCCTTTCTTTTAACTTTTTCAGTTATTTCAGACATTAGATCATCAACTTGATTTGTTGCAGGACGAATTTCAATAGTCGGGTCGACTAAACCAGTTGGTCGTACTATCAAATCAACTTTTTGTTCCATATTATTTTCTTCGTACTCTCCTGGAGTAGCTGAAACAAAAATTTTTTGTCCCGAGGTTGATTCCCATTCGTCAAATCTCAAAGGCCTATTATCCAATGCGCTAGGTAGTCTAAATCCATATTCGGTTAAAGTTTCTTTTCTTGATCTATCTCCTCTATACATGCCTTTAATTTGAGGAAGTGAGACATGAGATTCATCCACAAATACTATTGCATCCTCAGGAAGATATTCATATAAAGTCGGTGGTGATTCGCCTTCTTTTCTCCCAGAAAGATATCTTGAATAATTTTCGATACCAGAACAAAAACCAAGTTCTTTTATCATTTCAATGTCGTACTTGGTTCTTTCTTCAATTCTTTGAGCTTCTATAAACTTTTCATTTTTTTTGAAAAATCTTACTCTTTCTCTCATTTCACTTCTTATTTCTTTAGTAGCATTTAACATTATGTCTCTTGAAGTAACATAATGAGTTTTAGGGAAAATAGTTATTCTGGGAACTTCTTTAAAAATTTCTCCCGTAAGAGGATCGAACATCTTTAACGATTCTATTTCATTATCAAACATTTCTATTCTAAGAGCCTCTGCTTCAGATTCGGCGGGAAAAACATCGATTACATCCCCTTTTACTCTATAGGTTGCTCTTGTAAATTCGATATCATTTCTTTTGTACTGTAGTTCAGCTAATCTAAGCAATAAAACATTTTGATCAATTTCATCGCCTCTATCTAGATGCAGAACCATCTGAAGATAAGATTTTGGGTCGCCTAATCCATAAATAGCAGAGACGGATGCAACTATCACGACATCTCTTCTTTCCATAATTGCTTTAGTAGCTGAAAGACGCATTTGTTCAATATGTTCATTAATAGAAGCATCTTTTTCTATGAAAGTATCAGATGTAGGCACATACGCTTCTGGCTGATAATAATCATAATAAGAAACAAAATACTCTACTGAATTATTAGGAAAAAATTCTTTAAATTCACCGTATAGTTGTGCTGCTAAAGTTTTGTTATGTGCCATAACAATTGCAGGCCTTTGTACTTCTTGGATTACATTGGCCATTGCAAAAGTTTTTCCTGAACCAGTTACTCCCTGCAAAGTTTGATTCAAAAGGCCGTCATTTAGGCCTTTGACAAGTTTTGATATCGCCTTAGGTTGATCTCCAGCAGGACTAAAATCTGATTTTATTTCAAATGTTTTACTCATCTTTTATACTTTTTTGCTTATAATACATCTCGTTTTCCGCGATAGCTCAGTTGGTAGAGCAAATGACTGTTAATCATTGGGTCGCAGGTTCGAGCCCTGCTCGCGGAGCCAGCTCAAAAATGCCAATATATAGTAAAGATAACACAAACCCATACAAACTTAGCAGAACTAGGATAGAGAATTTTTGTAAATGCAAAAAGTGTTTTTATCTTGAGGAAAGACTAGGCATTTCAAGGCCTGCCTCTTTTCCTTTCAACTTGAATAATGCCGTAGATGAATTACTCAAGGAAGAATTTGACACTTATCGTGGAACTGAAAAAAATCACCCTTATATTTTAAGCTACGGTTTAGATGCAAAGCCTTTTGTTCACCCAGATATTGAAGATTGGCGAACTAGAAATAAAGGCATAGGCTTTCTAGACGAAGAAACTAATTTGTTTTTTTATGGATTAGTTGATGACGTATGGATAAATACAAAAACAGATCAATTAATATTAGTTGATTACAAAGCTACTTCAAAAAAAGGCGAAGTCAGTCTAGATGCTCCATGGCAAATTTCCTACAAAAGACAAATAGAAATTTATCAATGGTTATTCAGAAAAAATGGTTTCGATGTACAAAATATAGGATATTTTGTTTATTGCAATGGCATTAAAGAAAATGTTTTATTCAATAATGAATTAAAATTTAAAGTTAAAATTTTACCTTATAAAGGAGATGATTCTTGGCTTGATAATACTGTCAAAAATATATTTGAAGTTTTAAATTCAGAAGAAATCCCTGAATCAAGCCCAAATTGCGAGTATTGTAGATATATCAAAAAAGCTAATTTATAAAAATGTTATTTAACTTTGCAATACTTTTACTCGGCTTAGGTTTGTTAGTCTTAGGAGCTGAATATTTTGTTTCCAACACAGCAAAACTAGGAACTAAATTAAAATTAAATGATATGTTTCTTGGCATTACAGTCGTTGCCTTAGGAACATCAATACCTGAAGTTTTTGTCAGTATCTCTTCCATAATTAATGAATCTCCAGAACTTGCTATAGGAAATTCAATAGGATCAAACATAGCTAATATCGGTTTAATTTTCGGAGTGAGTTGTTTTTTTCTTTCTAAATCTATTCTCGAAATTAATTTAAGAGATATATTTTTATTAATCTTATCTGTTTTAATTTCTGGATATGTGATTTTTGATTTCTCAATTTCAAAGAGTGATTCATTTATCTTGATTTGTTTTTTAATTCTTTTTGTACTTCACTTGTTACGACAAAAAACAGAAGATTCTTTTTCAGAGGAAGAGAAAGGAATAGCAAAAAATATTTTTTTTATTTTTTTAAGTCTCGTTATTTTACTTTTAGGATCTGAGTTTACGGTAAATGGTGGGAAGAATTTAGCTCTTATGTTGGGGGTATCTAACACTGTTATAGGTTTGACTTTAGTAGCTATTGGAACAAGCTTACCTGAATTAGCCGCATCGTTTTCTGCCCTAAAGAGAAAAAAAGGAAATATGGTAATTGGAAATATAATTGGCTCTAATATTTTAAATTTAGTATTAATTTTTCCTATTATTGGTTTCGCAACAAAAGTAATTCTAGATACTAAAATCTTTGAAAGAGATTTTTTATTGATGAGCCTCTTTACCGCAATATTTGTTATTTTTATTACACTTGGAGACAATCAAGGTAAAGTAAAAAAAATCCTTTACCCTTTCTTAGGAGTTATCTTAGTAATTTGGACTTTTTATTATCAAATGGGTCTTTTTTTAAACTAACTTTTTCCAAGTAGTTTTAGAGCCTTCGTCTTCCAATACAATATCTAAAGAGAGTAACTTTTCTCTGATTAAATCTGCTTTTTTAAAGTCTTTCTTGAGTCTTGCTTGATTTCTCTCAGCAATCATTTTATCAATATTTTCTCTCGTTATGCCTTGGTCTAAATTTGCTTGGAAATATTCTTTCGAAGAATAATTAAAAATACCTAAAATTTTTCCTAAAGATTTTAAAGTATTGGAAAGTATTTCCTTTTCATTCTCATCTTCAGTTGAATTCAGATTTTGAGATGTTTTTTGAAGTATTTTTAATGCCTGTGATGTGTTGAAATCATCTTTTAGTGCTTCTGTAAAAAGATCAAAAATCTTCCTATCAGTGTTAGTTGAATCAAATTTTTCCGATTCCCTAATAGATTCATATAACTTGTCTAAAATATTTTTTGCTTCACTTATAGAATCTTCCGTGTAATTTATAGGCTTTCTATAATGAGAAAGTAAAAAGAAAACTTTTAATACTTCTGGATGAAATTTTTTCAGTAATTCTCTGATAGTAAAATAATTACCTAAAGACTTAGACATTTTCTTCCCATCAACATTTAAAGGAGCCACGTGTATCCAATAATTAGCAAAGTCAGAATTATTGGCACATTCCGATTGAGCTATTTCATTTTCATGATGTGGAAATTTCAAATCTAAACCTCCCCCATGAATATCAAAATTAGCTCCTAGATATTTATTGCTCATAGCAGAACATTCAATATGCCAGCCAGGTCTTCCTTTACCCCATTTTGAAGTCCAATATGGCTCTTCATTTGATTTTTTCCAAAGAACAAAATCATTAGGATTTTTTTTATCTTTATCAATTTCTACTCTGGAACCAGAATCTTGATCGCCTGGATTTCTTTTAGATAGTTTTCCGTACTCAGGAAACTTTTCTATATCAAAATAGACATCTGAATTTTCTCTTGAGTATGCAAAGTCGTTGGATTCAAGATTTTCAATCATATTTAAAATATCCTCGATGTGTTCCGATACTTTAGGCTCCAAATTAGGAGCTTGAATATTAAGAGCTTCAAAATCTTCGTTCATAGCCTTGATAAATTTATTTGTTATTTCTTCGAAAGATACTCCCTCTTCTTTCGCTTTTTGAATAATTTTGTCATCTATATCTGTAATATTTCTAACGTAATTAACTTCAAAATTTAAGAACCTAAAAAAATTAACCATCAAATCGAAGCTGAAAAAAGTTCTAGCATGTCCTATATGACAAAAATCATAGATAGTCATTCCACAAACATAAATATTAATTTTTCCTTTTTCTATAGGCTTAAATTCTTCTTTGAGACCTGATTGAGAATTAAAAATTTTCATTTATCTAAATTATGTAAACCGTATTATACTTCTTCATTATGAATGAAATTATTATTTTAGCTTTAACTACTTCTTTAGGAAATTTCGAAATTGAACTTTATCCTGATCAAGCACCAGTAACGTCAGCAAACTTTTTAGAATATGCAGAAGAAGGTTTTTTTGAAAATGTCCTTTTTCATCGTGTCATTCCAGGTTTTGTAATTCAAGGTGGTGGTTTTGAAATTGGCATGGAGCAAAAGCCAACAAAAGATCCAATCATCAACGAAGCTGATAATGGATTGAAAAATGAAAAATACACTTTATCAATGGCAAGAACAAGCGAGCCTAATTCTGCTACTTCACAATTTTTTATAAATCTGTCTGATAACAAGTCTTTAGATTATCCTTCAATGGGTGGCTATGCAGTTTTTGGAAAAGTAATAAGTGGTCAAGAAGTTATCGATGAGATTGCAAAAGTAGATACTGCTAATGCTGGTTATCATCAGGATGTACCAATAGAAGATGTATATATTATTAGTGTAGAAAAAAAATAATAAATGTCTGCGTGTTTAATTTCTGATTTACATTTGCAGGAACAAAGACCCGAATTAACAAAAGCGTTCAAAAACTTTCTTAATACTCATGCTTCTAGTTCTGAGTCTCTTTTTATTTTAGGAGATTTATTTGAGGTTTGGATTGGAGATGATTTTGAAAATGATTTTATTTTAGATATTAAGTCGGCATTAAAAAAATTCACTTCTTCAGGGAAAAAAATCTATTTAATGCATGGAAATAGAGATTTTCTATTAGGAAAAAAATTCTGTAATGAAATTGGAGGATATCTAATCGATGATCCAACAAAAATTAATATAAATAATTATGAAGTAGTTCTAATGCATGGTGATTCTCTTTGTATAGATGACTTGAATTACCAGTCCTTTAGAAAAGTAGTAAGGGATTCAAAATGGAAAAAAGATTTTTTACAAAAAGATATATCAGAAAGAATTGAGATTGCTAAAAATCTTAGAGATGTCAGTAAAATAGAAAATAAAGATAAAGCTTTTGAAATTATGGATGTAAACATAATGGCAGTTAACGAAATTTTTCAAAAATTTAATAATGAAATTTTAATTCATGGTCATACCCACAGACCGAACATTCATAATGAAAAGTATGGAACTAGATATGTTTTAGGTGATTGGGAAAAACAGTATCACTTTTTAAAAATTGATGATTCTATAGAGCTTATTAAGGAAGAAATCTAATATCTACTTTGTATCTTCTTCTTTTACTTCATCAATAACTTTTTGCATCTCTCCGCTTTGATACATATCCATCATAATGTCACTTCCGCCTATAAGCTCTCCATTAATATAAAGCTGGGGAAAAGTAGGCCAGTTGGATATTGATGGCAAAGTTTCTCTTATATCTTGGTTGGTAAGAATATCAACAAAAGAGAACTCTTTTCCGCAAGCCATTAAAATTTGAGTTGCGCGTTGAGAGAATCCACACTGAGGTTTATCAGGTGAACCTTTCATAAATAATAAAATTGCATTATCAGAAATTTGTTTTTTTATTCTATCTTCAGTGCTCATTTTGGATTAGTTAGTTTTATATACTCCTTTATAGTGTCACTTAAGCCAGAAATCAAGGCTTCTGATACTAAAGCATGCCCTATTGATACTTCTTTAAATTCTCCTAAGCTTAAAAATTTTTCTATATTTAATAAACTTAAATCGTGGCCTGCATTCAAATCTAGATTTATGCTTTTTGAAAAGCTGATAGCTTCTTTGTAATCATCTATTATTTTCAAATCATTATTTTTAAATGCTTTTGCAAAAGGGCCTGTATAAATCTCAACTCTATCTACTCCGATATTCTTTGCAGCTTCAATTTGATCAATATCATGATCGATAAACAAAACAGTTCTTATTCCTAATGATTTTAGTTGTTGAATGATTGGAATTAGTCTTTCTTTTTCCGACAAAACATTCCACCCGTGATCTGAAGTTAATTGGTTACTTGCATCTGGAACTAGAGTGCATTGGGTAGGAATAAAATTTTCTACTAAATTCATAAACCCTGGATAATCGCCTGTTCTTTTTTCAAATGGATTTCCTTCAATATTGAACTCTACTGATAGCTCCTTAGTAACTTTAGAAATTAATTCCAAGTCATCGGGACGTATATGTCTTAAATCTGGTCTTGGATGAACAGTAATTCCTTTAGCTCCATTTTCAATACAAATTCTAGAGAAGTTCTCTAAACATGGCACCTCACCTTTACGGGAATTTCTTATTAAGGCTATTTTATTTACGTTAACACTTAGGTTTGTCATGTGAATAATGATACTCCAGTTCCATCATAAACTAGCTTCAAACCAGCTAAAATTAAACAAAAATGACTAAGATTATAAAAGAAATCTTGGCTAACTCTAGTCGTCAAATACGCACCAAAGTAAACCCCTAAAGGAGCCAATGGGAGTAAAAACATAGAAATATATAAATTTTCTAAATTTATTTGACCAAAATAAGCGTAAGGCATTAATTTAAATAGATTTAAAGATAAAAAAAATATTGCAGTAGTAGCGACATAGATTCTTCTATCTAAACGCATAGGTAGAAGATAAAAACTTATTGGTAGTCCGCCAGCATGAATTGAAAAACTTGTAAATCCTGAAAGAATCGACCAAAAACTACCTAATTTTCTAGATGAAGATATAGATATTTCTTTTAAAGAAGAAAGGAAATAATTTAATCCAAAACTAAGGGCTATTAACCCCAAAATGATTCTAAGAGAATCTTCAGAAAGATATTCAAAGGTAATTGTGCCGATAAGTATTCCTAAAAAAGAAAAAGGAATAATAAATTTTAAAATCTCTTTATTCCACAAACCTTTGAACCTATGCATTGTAATTAAATCCATAAATATTAACGGTATTACTAAGATAGATAGTGCCTGAATTGGAGAAATGAAAAGAGACATCATGGGAATAGCAAGAATAGGCAGGCCCATACCAAACCCAGCTTTACCCATCCCATGAACAAAGACAGATAGCAGAGCTACAACGTAAAATAATGGCTCTAAAACCATGTCTATAAGATGGAATAAAATAGTTTAGTCAAATCATTTGCAGATTTGAATAATTTTCCTGGAGGATGCATATAATTTTTAGTAAACCCAAATCCTATTTCTCTTCTTTTATCCGCAAATCCTACAGAACCTCCTACTCCAGAATGCCCAAATAGATCAGGATTTTGACCTAAAGGGGAATAAGGATTTTCTATCATAAACCCAAGTCCAAATTTAATTGGTAAATTAAGCAAAACAGTATCTGGACCTGCCGACTGAATTTGCGTCGCATTATCAATTGTTTCTTTAGATAAAAAAGATCTTTCCTTTTTACTAATCAAAGTACTATAAAATTTAGAAATACCTTTTGCAGAACCAAATCCATTAGCTGCTGGAATTTCAGCTTGCTTCCAAGAATCACTATTAACAGAATTTTTTTCAGCTTGTGTATTAAAAAATGCTTTTTTGAAATCACTTTTATTTAACAATTCTATGACGGGTCTAAATCTTTTAGGAATTAACCAGGGTGGAGTTGATAATAAAACTTTGGTTAAAAAAGGGGACCTGATTTTAGACATAACGATATCTGAAGTACGTTTTATTTCTTTTTCATTCAGCCCAAATATGAAGTCAATATCATAAGGTTCTGCAATATTTTTTTTAAAAAATTCTCCTATGCTTCTTCCATCTACTCTTCTAACGATTTCACCAACCAAAAACCCAAAAGTTAAAGCATGATAGCTTTGAGCAGAACCTGGAGGATAAAATGGTTTTTGTTTTGATAATTTATTTATAAATAAATCCCAATTAGTCCATTCTTCATTACTTACTTTAAAATTTTTTTCAAAAGCAAACATCCCTGCTCTATGTGTTAATAAATCAAAAATCTTAGTACTTTCTTTTCCATTATTTCCATATTCAGGCCAATAAAAAGAAACCTTTTCATTCAAATTAATTTTTTTTTCTTCAATAAGTTTTAAAATACAGGCAGAAGCCATAGCTTTAGAGACTGAAAATGTATTGCACAGAGTATCTTCTTCCCAGGGAGTTAACCTATTAGCATCTTTGAAGCCGCCCCAAAGATTGACGACTCTCTCTCCTTGAATTTCTATGGAAATAGCAGCGCCGAGTTCGAATCTTGAATCTATTGAGTTTTCAAAATATTCTTTTAATTTAATAAATTTTGGATCGCAATATCCGAATACGCTCATAAACTAGCTCTCTAGCAATCGAAGCACTAAATCTTTAAATTCTAAAGGCTTATCTAAAAATAGGTGATGCATAGCACCATCTATCCTATGAATGCTTTTTTCATCTATTTGTCCGACGTATTTCATATAATCAAGCACATCTGGTGTAAAAACTTGACTCAATTGACCGTATATTATTTCTAACGAAGTTGTTGGATTCATTAACATTTCATGTAAATCATTATATTTATATGTGTTTGAAATTTTTGGATCAGCTTTTAAAACCCATCCTTGTTCATTTTTCCTATAGGAAGTCTTTGCAATATGCTCAACAACGTACTCTTGAGCACAAGGCTGAGGCGGCATTAATCTAAATCTTGATACGGCTGTATCTATTGAATCGGAGGCAATTTCCATTCTTGCCTTAGGTCTTCTAGATTTCATCATTTCAGCTTTTTCAGGAGGCAAAACTACCACTGAGTCTAATAGAATAATTCTAGAAAAAAGATCTGGAAAAATAGATGTGCTAAACATAGCTATAGCTCCGCCCATGCTATGAGCCAAACAAATGGGTTTATTGCATTTCATATCATCTGTTACGGCTTTAATTTCTTTTGAATATATTTCTTGTGAATATTCTTCTCGATGCTCACTTTCGCCCATGCCACTAAAATCTAAAGCTACAACACAATATTTATCAGAGAAAAAAGGAGCAATATGACTCCACCAATAACTATGAGCATTAAACCCATGAAGCAATATAACTTTTGGCAAAGAATCATCTCCCCAAACAAAGTATTTTATTTTTTTATTTTCAACTTCTACATATTTAGCCTTAGGATTGATCTCGATATTATTTTTAAACCACTCAGGCTTTTCGTTTAGCGGATTATTTCCGATTAACATTAGTTTTCTCCATAAAAAAAGTTATATAAATTTCCTTTTACTTTTACATCGGGTGCACGGCTAAGTGGTTTTCTTATCAATTTTGAAATTTTTGACAAGACCATTGCTGAATTTGCGACTAGAACATAGTTCAATTCATTATCAACACTAAAATTTCCTTTTAATACGTCCTGGTTAGGAATACTGTAAAAATCACCAATTAGCTTTTTATCTTTACAACCTAGGATTACTTCCATTTCGTTAGTCACTGCTTGATTCAGAAGTCCTTTACGGTCTAAATCTGCAAGCAAATTTCCTGAGGCTTCATAACATCCATCTGCATCAAAAGTTATATTAATATTGTTTCCTGAAAAAGCAGAAATAGAGGGTATTTTTTTTAAAAACTTTTTAGATCCTATTTCAAAATTAATTTCTTTAAGATTTATTCTGCTATCCGCTAATGTTCCAATAATGTTCAATTTTCCCTCAACTGAAACTTCATTGTCATTAAGATAAAACTCTAAGTTTCTTAAATCTGTTTCAGTATTCAAATCACCTAAATATTCATTAGCAAAAGTTAAGTCAGTTATTTTTCCTGACCAGACAGAGCCCTCTATATTGCTATACGATATTTCAGGAAAATATTTTGACAACAGTGGTTCTAAAGATCTAAGAGGTAAGTTTAGAACGATTACAAAAGAGGCAATTAAAAAAACTGAAACAGTTAAATAAATGAAGTACTTCATTCGATCAAAATTAAGACACCAGTGTTTCTGAAAATTACCCGAACATTATAGCTTTAAATAATTGAAGATACCCTGAAAAAAACAGTGCTTAAAGCTAAATGTTATTTTATCTAGAATTTGGTTGTTATTTTTTCTTTAGCCCATTCTTCCAGAGATATAGTTTTTAGTGAGTTGATGTTCCGGATCATTAAAAATTTTTTCAGTGGTGCCAACCTCTACTAAATGTCCTAAATGAAAATAAGCTGCACGTTGTGAAACTCGAGCAGCTTGAC
>OCZA010000163.1_pt1 | contig 23810 bp, 26 predicted proteins | sample 1539021 | NCBI WGS metagenome assembly OCZA01 (sample SAMEA2619376, study PRJEB22493) | marine metagenome | biome: marine biome (ENVO:00000447); feature: surface water layer (ENVO:00002042); material: "saline water (ENVO:00002010), including plankton (ENVO:xxxxxxxx)" | depth 5 m | reverse complement strand
TGTTTAATTCTCAATTGAGTTCTTATAATAGTTAATAGAACTTTAATAATTTGATATTTCAATGGGTAGCAGTTTTGGTAAAATTTTTCGTGTCACTACTTTTGGAGAATCTCATGGAGGCGCTGTTGGAGTTATTCTTGATGGATGTCCTCCAAAGTTAAAAATAAATATTGATCTCATACAAAATGAATTAGATAGGCGAAGACCTGGTCAGAGCAAAATTACAACTCCAAGAAACGAAGATGATAAATTAGAGATATTAAGTGGTTTAAAGGAAGGAATAACACTTGGAACCCCTATTGCAATGTTGGTTCGCAATAAAGATCAAAGACCAGGAGATTATAGTAATTTAGAGCAAGTATTCAGGCCATCTCACGCAGATGGCACATATCATTTGAAGTATGGAATTCAGGCTGGTTCTGGAGGAGGTAGAGCCTCAGCTAGAGAAACCATAGGAAGAGTTGCTGCAGGTGCTATCGCAAAACAATTATTAAAAAACTTGTTTAATACTGAAATTCTTTCTTGGGTAAAACGTATACATGATATTGACTCTCAGGTAAATAAAAATAAACTTACTCTAAGTAAAATAGATTCAAATATTGTTAGATGTCCAGATGATAAGGTGGCTGCAAAAATGATTAAAAGAATAAAAGAATTGCAGCAAGATGGTGATTCTTGTGGAGGTGTTATTGAATGTTTAGTGAAAAATGTTCCATCAGGATTAGGTATGCCTGTCTTTGATAAATTGGAAGCTGATCTTGCAAAGGCTTTGATGTCATTACCTGCTACTAAGGGTTTTGAAATAGGTTCAGGTTTCTTGGGAACTTATTTAAGAGGAAGTGAACATAATGATTCGTTTATTGAGTCTGATGATATTAGTAAGCTTAAAACAATATCAAATAATTCAGGAGGCATACAGGGAGGAATAAGTAATGGAGAGAATATTGAGATGAAAATAGCTTTTAAACCAACAGCAACTATTGGAAAGGAGCAGAAAACTGTTAATGCTGATGGGAAAGAAGTACTAATGAAGGCTAAAGGCCGACATGATCCTTGTGTTTTACCGAGAGCAGTTCCAATGGTTGATTCAATGGTAGCTCTCGTATTGGCAGACCATTTGCTTCTCCATCAAGCACAATGTTCAATTATTAAATAGGAATAATTATTTAATTTGATCTTCTTCTGAGCCATTCATATATCTTTGGATCTATTTTATTATTTTTAAAACCCATATCCCCAATTACGATAGCTTTATATCCTAAAGATTTATATAGCGGTATATCTGATATAGATAGTCCTCCGGCAGCAATAAAATCTATATTTTTATATTGAGATATATTTATTAATTCAATATTATCTTTAACCGGGTAAATTTTGATAATTTTACAATTCAAATCTATTGCTTGTTTAAGATCTTTTAAATGTTTGATTCCAGGAATTAATAAATGATTTTTTGAATTTGAATAATTTAAAAGGTCTCTATCCCAACCTTTCATCATTGAATAATTGCAACCTATTTTTATAGAGTCATCTATCGATTTCTTATTTCTTATAGAAGCAGAGCCTAAATTAAGCTTTGGGAACTTTAATCTTAAATTTGAAACGTAATTTAGCCAGTTTTCATTATTAGACCAACTAATTTCTATATTTATAAAACCTGCTTTTATTAAAAGCTCTATTTCTAGTTCAACTAAATCTCTTTCAATAGTATTTGTATAAATATTTTTAGTAGGTTTTATTAATAAAAAAAAAGATTCTGACTTTAGCCTTTTAGAGAAAGAATCTTTTTTTTTTAATGGAGATATCAAATTTTTTCAAATCAGATATAGTTAGCAACTTTAACCTCAGAGCGATTAAGTAAATCTTGGATATCTTCAGTATCAATTGTTTCTCTCTCAATGAGCATTGAAGCCATTTCATCAAGAACACTTCTGTTATCTGAAAGGACTTTTGTCGCTCTTTTATATGCTGTATCAACAAGCTCTGAAACTTCTACGTCAATTGTTGCTGCTGTATCTTCAGAGAAGTCTCTTGTCGCGCTCATGTCTCTCCCGAGGAACATTCCCCCTTGTGATTGACCCAAAGCTACTGGACCTATTTTATCGCTCATTCCAAATTTAGTAATCATTTGTCTTGCAACATTAGCAACTTGCTGTAAATCGTTAGAAGCTCCTGTAGTAACTTCCTCTTCTCCATATACTATTTCCTCAGCAACTCTTCCACCTAGGGCTACAGCCATTTGATTTTGTAGGTAAGAACGTGAGTAAAGACCGGACTCCATTCTTTCTTCACTAGGAGTAAAGAAGGTTAGTCCTCCTGCTTGACCCCTAGGAATTATGGAAACTTTTGCTACAGCGTCATAATCAGGCATGCAAGCGCCAACTAAAGCATGACCTGCCTCGTGATAGGCAACAAGTTCTTTCTTTTTATCACTTATAACTCGGTCTTTCTTTTCTGGTCCTGCCATTACTCTCTCGATAGCATCCCCTACTTCATCATTACTAACAGTATCGAGATCTTTTCTTGCGGCAAGGATAGCTGCTTCGTTTAAAAGATTAGCTAAATCAGCACCTGTAAATCCAGGGGTTCGTCTCGCAACCTTATCAAGGTCTACATCTTTTGAGAGAGTTTTATCCTTGGCATGAACATTTAAAATTTGTAATCTTCCAGCGTAATCAGGCCTGTCTACAGTTACTTGTCTATCAAATCTACCTGGTCTCATTAATGCTGAGTCCAAAACATCCGGTCTGTTAGTTGCCGCAACAATAATAATGCCAGAATTACCCTCAAAACCATCCATTTCAGTTAAAAGTTGGTTTAAAGTTTGTTCTCTCTCGTCATTTCCACCTCCCATGCCAGCACCTCTTTGTCTTCCAACAGCATCTATTTCATCAATAAAAACAATACATGGGGCATTTTTTTTAGCTTGCTCAAATAAATCTCTAACCCTACTTGCACCAACTCCAACAAACATTTCAACAAATTCAGATCCAGAGATCGAGAAAAAAGGAACACCTGCTTCTCCCGCGACTGCCTTAGCTAAAAGAGTCTTTCCTGTTCCTGGTGGTCCAACTAAAAGAACACCTTTAGGAATTTTTGCTCCAACTGCAGTAAATCTGTCAGGACTTTTAAGAAAATCTACAACCTCTGTTAACTCTAATTTTGCTCCTTCAACACCAGCAACATCTGAAAAAGTTACTTGAGTAGAAGGTTCCATTTGAAGTCTAGCTTTGCTTTTTCCAAAACTCATTGCTGGATTACCACCACCACCACCACTTCCATTTTGTGATCTTCTAAATAGGAAGAATAAACCTCCTATTAATAAAACTGGGAAAATTAAACTACTTATAGCTTGCTGCCAAGGATTAGCTAATTTTGTGGGTGTAACGGCTATATCTACATCATTCTCGGTTAGGATTTTTAGTAAATCTTTATCTGGAGCCAGATTAACTTCAGATCTACTGCCATCGTTTTCAACAACTTGTGCAGTTCCACTATCCGGGGATAATAAAACCCTGCTAACTTCTTTATCTTGAACAGCTTCTATAAAATCGCTATATCTAAGAGTTTTGGTGGCATTCTCGGTTTTAGGTTTATCAAAAACAGAAGTACCTATAAAAATCACTGTAATTACTGCTAGAACGTAAAGTCCTACGTTTCTCCAACGTTTGTTCACGATAAAAAATCTCTATTAAAACTATAATACTAATAATAAAACAATATTAAGACTTTCTAAGTACATCTACTACACTTTTAAATGCGAACCATTCTGGAATTGAATCTCCATTCCTCAGCTTTTTTCTGAATTCTGTACCGCTTAGTTTCATTATCTGATATTTTTTCTCTTTTGCTTCTTCAGCAGTTATGTAACCTTTTTCTATTGTGTATACCAAATTTTTTGAAGGTACAGTTTTCATCAATAACTCTTCTGCGCATTCATTGGCAAAATTCTGGGCATCATAAGGTCCATAAAAATCTTCACCAGTTGATGATGATTTACATCCAGCCATATCCCTACCAATTATAAAATGAGTACATCCATAATTCCTTCTTATAATCATGTGTTGAAGAGCTTCTCTAGGTCCTGCCATATGCATTGAGTATGGCAAAAAAGCCCATTTTATTTTCTTATTAGAAATTTCTTCTTCTAATTTTTTATAGGTCAAATATCGGACTTTCCCTGGAATATCATCCTGTTGTGTTGGCCCGCAGGTTGGATGAACCAAAACAACTGAATTTGAGGAAACATTTTCCGATTGTAAGGCGTTAGTAAATAATTCATAATGAGCTCTATGAATTGGATTTCTACATTGAAAAGCAACTACATCAAAATTAGCAGGTAATAAATCTCTTACTTCTTTTGGCGTTTTACATGGAAAATCTCTATTTGGGAGCTCCAAGCCATAAACTTTACCCCCTATGTAGTATCGGCCTCTTTCATTGAAAATCATCTTTACTGCAGGATGATCCAAGGAATTAGTCCCGTAACAAAATTCTGCCTCTTCGGCTTTATCTGGCTCCCATTTTGAACTTACTTTTAAAATCGCTAATTTTTGTTTTTTATAAGTGAGTAATATTGTTTCACCCTCCTTGATTTGTGCATTATTAGTATCAAATACAATCGGCAAACCAAAGAGTAAACCCTTTGTATCTCTATGGCTTTTAATTACAGATTTATACTCTTCTTTATCCATAAATCCTTCTAGAGGAGAAAATCCGCCAACCATTAAGAGTTCTATATCACAAGCATTTCTATCACTACATTCGTGCTCATAAGAAACTTGAGAAAGAAGCTTTAATTTTAGTTCTTCATCCTTAATAATTAATTCTTTTAGTTCACCTCCATAAGCAGGTATTAAACCTTTTGAATCTCTTTTAGATTCTTGTTGTGAATTCATTTTATGATTTGTATAAGATAAATTAAAAAAAAAAGAGGGCTTGTTTAAACCCTCTTTTTTTATATTTATTTAGAATTAAGCTTTTCTTCCGTAAAGCTCACCAATTATTTTTACATCAAGAGGTTCTTTTGAGCCCATATCTGTATCGGAAGGTTGGATCGCTACAAATGTACCTGCAAATTCATCTGTATCAGAATCTACATTTTCAATTGATAGTGTTACTACTCCAGTACCATTTACATCAACTTTGATATTTTCTTTAGCAAGTTCTTCATCATCTCCCCCTAGGGCAACTAAACCTTGAGCGTATTCAACACCAGTATTTTTGGCTCTGGCTTTAGGATCTAAAAAATCTCCTGTTCTATAATTAGGTGTGAATGTAGCACCACTGACTTCTGTTCCAGGCTCGATTGATGAAGGTAGATCAGCTGTTAAATCTTTTGCAGAAAATGCGAATGGAACCTCTAAACCTCCAGGAGTTAGAACAGTAATTAATTGAAAATCAATACCACCTTTTTCAGTAAATGTACCGGAGTCTATATCTCCATATACCTCTGTAACTGTAGTGTTATTCCTAGGGCTAATAATTTTTGTTGCAACAAATTCTGCTTCTTTTCTTTTTGATCCCGGAACTTTTACATAAACTTCTGTTGGATGCATGCATATCCCTTTTAAGGAATCACCATTGCCTAAAGATATTGATCCGACTAGGGATGAATCTAAGGAAGGACAATCGTTAGCTTTACCTGTGTTTACAACATCTGTAAATTGGGCATTTCCTCTCTCGGAGAAGGCATATGTTTTATCTGTGACAAAAGCAAAAGTTAAACAAAAAGAAATAACTAAAGCTAAGAAAGAACGAATTCTCATAATAAAATTTTAATAAAGTTCTGTGACTGCTGGTAAAGGATTACTTAAAAATGTTCAGTACGGATAATACAAGGTAAAGAACCACAAAAGAAAGTTTTTTAGATCCTCGAAACAACTCGTAGCTTTTTAATTTTTAAAACTTGAAATATTTTAAGATATCAGACTATTTTTAATGATTAAGATTACAAAAAAATACAAATATAAATGTTATGGATTATTTATTAGTTGAAATAATTTCATTTATTAAATTATTAGCTAACTCAATTTTTGATGTTTTTTCTAGATAATTTTCCATATTTTTTTTATCAAAAAGCCATCCTTCATTTTTTGCTAGTGGACCAAATCCTTGGTCTTCGATATCTATAGGATTTGCAAATAGTAAATCACAACCCTTAAGCATTATTTTTTCTTTAATGGTTTTTTTTGCACTTTTAAAAGAACCTGTAAATGCACAAAATCCAACAAAAATTTGATTTTCTTTTTTTACTTTACTTATCTCTTTTAAAATATCTGGAACATATTCGATATTTTCATTTAAAAAATCCTCAAATTTGCTTTTTGGAATTTTTTTTGAAGTATCTCCTGATATTTTGAAATCTGCTACTGCAGCATTCATAATGAAATAATCACATTTCGAAATTTCTTTTTCAATTGCCTGAATTAAATCATTACTATTATCTATTTCATACGTATTAATTCCTTCTGTTATATCTAGTTTATTTTTTAAAGGACCATGAATATATTTGACTTTTGCACCCCTAAATCTTGCTACTTGAGCAAGCATTAATCCCATAGTTCCCGAACTATTGTTAGTTATCTTTCTTGCTGCATCTATTTTTTCTGAAGTACAACCTCCTGTAATTAAAAACTCTTTATTTAATAAGTCTCTGTAATAGGGCTTTTTATTTTGAAGGAGTAAAAACTTTAGAGCTAGTTGTATTAAATCATTTGGGGGTATTTTACCAACTCCAATTTCGTCACAAGCTAGGATCCCTTTACTTGGCTTAAGGATTAGAACATTTGGATAATCTTTCAAATATATATAATTTCTTTGAACAGCTTTATTACTCCACATCTTAGAATTCATTGCTGGAGCAACAATAATAGGCTTATTATTCGCAATTAAAATACTGGATATCAATCCATCAGCATTACCTGTAACCCACTTTGAAAGTGTTGTTGCAGTCAAAGGAGCCATTATCAAAACATCAGCCCAATCGCATAAATCTATATGTAAAGGTCTTGAATGAAGATATGACCATTGGTCCTTATCTAATATGCAAGTATTCCTACTTAAGATAGAAAGTGATAGTGGCTGAATTAGTTTTTCAGCATTTTCAGAAACAACGCACTTTATCTCATAATTATCCTTAACTAATTGACTTACTAGTAAGGGGATTCTTACTGCAGCAATACTTCCAGTAATTAATAAAAGAACCTTAACTTTTAACTCTTTAGATTTAGTGTTCATCAAATTGTTCCTGTTCAAGAAGATGAATATAATCGGATATTAATTTATACCTATTAGTTGCAAAAGTCCTTACCAAATTCCAATTTTTAAATACATTAAATGGTTTAACGTAATTTTTCTCTCCTAAAGTTTTGGCAAGCTCAAAAGTTCCTTCTTCATAAGATGAATATAAAGGCTTTTTAAATATCTTGTTATCGGATGTGAATAACATTTTTATCCTTGTCCATGTATTTTTAATAATATAACCTCAAGGAAATTCATATTGACTAAATATTTCTCACTTTGAAAATTTTCAAAAATAATAAAAATATTAAATCTATTTAATTTTTATATATTATAATTTTAGACACAAATTATTTATTCTCCTTAAGAAAAAAATTATTTAAACTAAGAATGACGAAATATCAATTATGTCACAAACAAAAAAAGAGCAAATAGTAAGTCATTTGCGTTATTTAAGGCAGGAATTAAGAGAAATGCATTTAGGAATTCAAGATGATGGATTATTTCCTGAACCTGGAGAAATAAGAGGAATTCTTGCCCAAATGGAAGCTTTACTTGAATTAATTGAAGGTAATCCTAAAGTTAAATAAAATTATGAATAGATCCAGTAATTAGTTATTATTCAGAATGTTTATTAAACCCCAAAAGACTAAATTTCAACGAATAGTTATTGAAACTTTTGATAGTTTAAGCCAATGGGCAGTAAATCCATGGCGTAGATATTCTTTAGCTTTAACTGTTGTTTTGACTGGTTACTTTTTTGGGAGTTCATTAGGAATGATAAGTGCAGTCGTTGAATTAATTGACCCGGTAGGAGCTTTTTTATCAGTTTTTTTTATTGAAATTTTGATAAAATTTAGACGAAGATTACGTTTTGATAAAAGAAAAAAAATATTAGTATTATTACTTGATTCTTTAAGATTAGGTTTATTTTACGGTTTTTTTACTGAAAGTCTAAAATTGCTTTAAATTTAATTATTGAATTTACTTAATAGATAAAGTAAAGCCATTCTTGTAGGAATACCATTTGAAACTTGATCATTTATTAAGCAATTTGGATATTCATCAACTATTCTGCTGCTGATTTCAATGCCACGATTAATAGGCCCTGGGTGCAAAATAGGAATATCTTTACAATTCAAGGATAGTTTTTCTGGAGTCAAACAATAATTTTCACTATATGATTTAATACTGCTTAATAAATTCTCTATCATTCTTTCTTTCTGTAATCTTAAAACAATTACTGCATCTGCACATTTAATGGATTCTTCTAATGAACTCGAAATTGTGATAGAACCTCTTGAAGAAATTGGGTCTCTTAATTGATTTGGTGGAGAACTACTTACAAAATCAGTAAATTCTTCAGGAATAAGTGTTGGTGGACCACACAAGATTATGTTTGCACCAAATGCGGTCAATGCCCAAAGATCTGATCTGGCAACTCTAGAGTGAATTACATCACCAACTATTAATATTTTTTTAGAATTTAATATCTCTGGTTTCAGTAATTTTGGAGAAAAGAATTTTATTAATGTATAAAGATCTAGTAATCCTTGACTAGGGTGGCTATGTAAACCATCACCAGCATTAAGAACCGAAGTTTTTGCTTTAGATGCATCGAGTTTTTTGGAAATTTCTAAAGGGACATGGCTAGATGAATGTCTAATGACTAAAATATCAGACCCCATGGCAGCATATGTTAGTGCAGTATCTATGAGAGTTTCTCCTTTACTTAAAGAACTTGAAGAAGGAGAAAAGCTTTGTACATCTGCAGAAAGCCTTTTGGCAGCAAGCTCAAAACTATTGCGAGTTCTAGTACTAGCCTCAAAAAATATTGATGTTATTAACTTTCCTTGTAAAGCAGGTATTTTTTTTGTACCAGCATTATTAAGAGATTTAAATCTTTCAGTTAACTCAAAAACTGATTTGTAATCATCTATTGAGAAATTTGAAAGTGTGAGGATATGTTTGTGAGGCCAATTTCCCATTATGTTACACCAGACAAATTATTAGTTGAATTTTTTAAATTAGGATTTCTATCACCTTTTTCCCTTTTACTAATACTTCTGCTCCTTTTAAGATACCAACGCCATTTTATATTTTTTGCTTTAGAAATGCCAATTCTTGTTGTTTGAATTAAATCTTTTTTCTCTAAATATGACTTTCCTTTGCTGATCCACAAACATTTATTATTAAGAATTTCGAGGGAATTGAATTTATTATCTACTTCAAATGTTTTGGTTACTAATCCTGGGCCAGAAGCTGACCTTTCGTTTTTATTTGATATAAAAACCGCCCTTATTAAAACACCACTTGCAAAATTATCTTTATCAGTAACAATATTTAAGCAATGATGAATTCCGTAAGATCTGTAAATATAAAATCTTCCTGGCTCACCAAATAATACTTTATTAGAAGGAGTTTTTTTATTATATCCATGGCAAGCCTCTTCTTCTTGTGAATAAGCTTCAGTCTCAACTATCATTCCTTTTATTAGGCCTTTATCAATTCTATTTCTAATCAGGTAACATCCAATTAAGTCAGGTGCTACAAGCTTGGAGTGCCTGCAAAAAAATTTTTTTTTAAAAGATTGTTGATCTATTTTTAAATACTTATCTAAGCTTATTTTTAACGGTGAAATACAATTAAGTCTAGCTTTTGAAGCATAAAAAAATTTTTTCTCTTGTTATGAGATTTTATAAATATATTGTTATCAATTTTGTTTAATTCATTAAAGGCTTAAGTAATGTTTGTGAAAATCCTTTAATATCTATAATGAAATTGATTTTTTGATAATTGAAAGCAGATGAAACGAATTAGTAGTGATGAAGTTAAAAAAGTAGCACAATTAGCAAGACTAGAATTAAATGAAAGTGAGATTAATCAGCATGCAGAACAGTTAGAAAAAATTTTGGAATATATTAAACAACTAGAGAAAATTAATACCGAGGATGTTCCATGCACTACTAGAGCTATAGAAGTGGTCAATGTATTGAGAAAAGATGAAAAGAAAAATTATGAAAATTCTGAGGAAATTTTAGATTTGGCACCTTCAAGAGAAAATAAATTTTTTAAAGTGCCAAAAATTATTAATGAATAGCTAGTTACCACCGATATATGTCTTATTAACTATCTTTAGTAAAATTTTTCTTATTTTAAAACTTGGGAATGAATTTATTATTTTTCTAAGTTTTCCTTTTTTACTTTTGTGACTTCTTATCCCTATAAGTAGATCATAAATAAAATTAAAAGTATCACCTTTAGTTTCAAAAATCCCTACTCTTTGAGGTGAACCTTTGATGTCTAATAAAGGTTTGGTTTTTTCGTAAGCTATTTTATATTCAAACCAGGGGATTGAAGGCCATAGGTGATGGATTAAATGATAATTTTGACCCATTATGAGAATATTCAAAAATTTGCCTGGATAAACTCTTGAGTTTATCCATTTATTTTTTGAGCGAAATGGCCTATGAGGGAGATAATCAAAGAAAATACCTAAAGTGACTCCAACCATTAATGCAGGACCAAACCATAAATTATAGATTAAGTTCATAAAGTCAAATTTTAAGCCAGCTAAAATGATTGTTATAAATATCGATCTCTCTATTCCCCACTGAAGTAATTCATATTTTCTCCAGAGTTTTCTCTGAAAGAAAAATATTTCATGATAAAAGAATCTTGGAGCAATAAGCCAAATTGGCCCAAAAGTACTCACAATATGGTCTGGATCATTTTTGGGATCATTTACATGAACATGATGTTGGAGATGGACTCTCGTAAAAACTGGGAAACTGAAGCCTAAGAGTATAGCTGATCCATGTCCCATTGCTTGGTTTATCCAGGGCACAGGATGGGCAGCCTTATGACATGCATCATGTATCACGGTTCCTTCAATATGAAGAGCAAGAAATGCAGTGGCAACTAGAACAGGTAGAGGCCAAACCCCACGGTACCACTGCCATATACTCAGAAAAGCAAGAAAATAACCACCAAAAAACAAACCTAATGTGGGATTCCAAAAATTAGGAGGATCGACATAATTTTTGATCTCCCTGTTCCAGTTAAATGTCTTGGAGGAATTAGTTTGAATATTTTTATTTTTACTAGTTAAGTTTGAAATTGTTTCTTTTAATCTATAAGTAATATAACCAATAATTCATAGTGATTGCATAACAATATCAAACATTTTTAAATCTTTCTAAAATTATTGAGCCTAGTATTATGTGTCAAATTAAGGATCTTAAGTAAAAAATATTTTTAAAATATACCTCGCTAAACTAAAATTTAATTAAGCGGTCGTGGCGGAATTGGTAGACGCGCGAGTTTTAGGTACTCGTATCTTCGGGTGTGGGAGTTCAAGTCTCCCCGACCGCATTTCAAGGGAAAATTAATATTAAGCAATTAAATTAGTTAACTATTTGCATATTTACTATAATTCAGATATCAATAAAAAATTTTTTGACAATTTATTTAGGCTTTTTATATTTATTCTTTGGAATTATATTTTTGTTAATGCCTCTAATATATATTGAATTAGGTAGACCAAGAGATTTTATAAAAGGTGGTTTAAACCTAGTTATTGGGATGTTATTAATTTATAAACAAAATAGTTTTAATACTTTAAATTATTTAATTTTTAGTGTCATTACTACATTACTGACTTTTTATATAGTAGAAATATTTTCTATAAGGTGGAATCAATTAACTAATCAAGAGAAAAATAAATTACAAACTTTAGAGGAATTGAAAAAAAATCTTTCAATTTTTTTAAAGGCCATCTCTCTAGCAAGGCAAGATTTTTTAAATTCAAACAATATTTTAAAATTTGGAAGAAAAAATGAAAATTTAAATAAAAAAAAGTGGGTTAGGAATGATGAAAATGATAATATAATTAATTCAAATAAAAATAATTTACTGACTTTAGAGATGCAAAAAAAAGCAACAAATCAATCTACAAAAGATACAATCAATGAGGGTAAATAATTAAATAAATTAATTGATTATAAATAAATTCTATAATTTCGAATGAAATCACAACATAACAAAGAAAAAAAATCTGGCTTTTCCTATAAAGAAACTTTGAATTTACTGAAGACTGATTTTTCGATGCGAGCTAATTCAGTAATTAGGGAACCAGAGATTCATGAATTCTGGTCAAGAAATAAGATTGATTTGGAGTTGGGTTCATCTAACTCAGGTAAAAATTTTACTTTGCATGATGGCCCCCCTTATGCGAATGGTTCCCTCCATATGGGACATGCTTTAAATAAAGTCTTAAAGGATATTATTAATAAATACAAAACCTTACAAGGTTTCAAAGTTCATTTTATACCTGGTTGGGATTGCCATGGGTTACCAATTGAGTTAAAGGTTCTACAAAGTTTAAAATCCAATGAAAGAAGAAATTTAGATTCTTTAGGTTTAAGAAAAAAAGCAACAGATTACGCAAAGATTCAAATTAACAATCAACTAGAAGGTTTTAAGAGATGGGGTATTTGGGGAGACTGGGATAATCCCTATTTGACCCTTAAAAAAAATTATGAGTCTGCTCAGATTGGTGTTTTTGGAAAGATGTTCTTAAATGACTACATATATAGAGGTTTAAAACCTGTTCACTGGAGTCCAAGTTCTAGAACAGCACTTGCAGAAGCAGAATTAGAGTATCCTGAGGAGCATTTTTCAAAAAGTATTTATGTTTCTTTAAATATTACTAAATTATCAGATGCAGTTCTTCTTAAATTTGAAGAAAAAGATCTGAGAAACAAATTACTTTCTAGTTTAAATAAATTATTTATAGCTATATGGACTACTACTCCATGGACAATTCCTGGTAATGAAGCAGTAGCTATTAATCCTAGAATAAATTATGTTTTTGCCTCAGATCAAAACGGTAATATATATCTTTTTGCTAGAGATTTAATTTCTGAAATTTGTGAAAAGCTAGATAGAGAATTTAATGTTTTATTAGATGTAAAAGGCTCATTGCTAGAGGGTCTTGAGTATCAGCATCCTACAAAAAATAAGGTTTGCAATATTGTAATTGGAGGTGATTATATAACCACTGAATCTGGGACAGGAATTGTACATACTGCCCCAGGTCATGGTATGGATGATTTTAATGTTGGGCAAAAATATCAATTACCCATAACTTGCATTGTCGATGAAAAAGGTAATTTAAATAAGCATGCTGAAAAGTTTTGCGGATTAAATGTTTTAAAAGATGCTAATGATTTGATTATTGAAGATTTGGAGAAAAATAACTTACTCCTTTTAAAAGAAAAATATAAACACAGATATCCTTATGATTGGAGAACTAAAAAACCTACAATTTTTAGAGCAACTGAACAATGGTTTGCATCAGTAGAGGGATTTAGATCTTCAGCTTTGAAATCAATAGAAGATGTTGAATGGATGCCAAAAACAGGTAAAAAGAGAATTTATTCGATGGTTGTTGGAAGAGGTGATTGGTGTATTTCTAGACAAAGGTCGTGGGGAGTGCCAATACCCGTATTCTATGAAAAAGAAGGGAAAGAAATACTAATTAATACTGAAACTATTAACCATATAAAAAGTTTATTTGAGGAGCATGGAGCAGATGTATGGTGGGAATGGGATGAGAAGAAACTATTGCCAGAAAAATATAGAGATGAATCTGATCGTTGGAAAAAAGGTTTAGATACTATGGATGTCTGGTTTGATTCAGGTTCTAGTTGGGCCGCAGTTTGTGAGCAAAGGGAAGAATTACAATATCCAGCCGATTTGTATTTAGAGGGATCTGATCAACATAGAGGTTGGTTTCAATCATCTTTGCTAACTTCGGTAGCAGTAAATAATAAGCCGCCATATAAGACAGTTCTAACTCATGGATTTGCTTTAGATGAGAATGGAAGAAAAATGAGTAAATCCTTGGGTAACGTTGTTGATCCTAATATTATTATTAATGGTGGTCCTAACCAAAAAATCCAACCTGCCTATGGAGCAGATGTCCTTAGGCTTTGGGTTAGTTCTGTTGATTACTCAGTTGATGTCCCAATTGGATCAAATATTTTAAAACAACTTTCAGATGTTTATAGAAAAGTAAGAAATACAGCTAGATATCTTTTAGGTAATATTCATGATTATGATCCTGCGTTAGAGGAAATTGATATTGATCAGTTGCCGTTATTAGATCAATGGATGTTAAATAGACTAGTTGAAGTCTCAGATCAAGTAACAATTGCATATGAAAATTACGAATTTTCAAAGTTTTTTCAAATATTGCAAAGTTTTTGTGTTGTGGATTTATCTAATTTTTATTTAGATATCGCAAAAGATAGATTATATGTAAGTGCTAAAACTCAATTCAGGAGAAGATCTTGTCAGTTTGTGATGTCCAAAATTGTAGAAAATTTAGCGGTCATTATTTCTCCAGTACTTTGTCATATGGCCGAAGATATTTGGCAAAATATCCCATATTCAACTATTGAAAAATCAGTATTTGAAAGAGGATGGCCAAAATTGCCTGAGTCATGGCTTAATCCCGAACTTAATGAACATATTTCTAATTTAAGAACATTGCGAGTAGAAATTAATAAAGCAATAGAAGGTTGTAGAACCCAACAAATGATTGGAGCTGCTCTTGAGACTGAGGTTAATTACCTCCCTGAAAATGAGTTTTTTAAAAATTCTCTTTCTTGGCTTGATAAATTTGGCAATAAAGAAGTGGATTTATACCGTGATTGGTTGATAGTTTCTGATTTTAATATAGTTAATAATTTATCTAAGGATTGTTTAAGTATCGATAATAATGAACTTGGAAAGATTCAGATTCTTAAAGCAAAAGGTCTTAAATGTGATAGATGTTGGCATTATCAAAATATTACAGTTAAAGGGATTGAAAACACTAAATTATGCGAGAGATGTGCAAATATTATTAATTTATAAATAGTTGATTTAAATCAATTTCAGTATGGTGAGTTTTAGATCTACTGAACCCTCTATAAATTATTATTTCTAAAAATTCTTTAGAATATTCCCTTGATAACTATCATTGTGTTTTAAAAGACTATTTGGAATATGAAAACGTACATGTTTTAATTTTTTGATAAAGTCAATCCCTGCCATAATTGGAAAAACCAGAATTTCGGCCACTTTTTGGGAATTTAATTATCGCCCATTGTAATAAACCTAATGTATATATTAATAAGGCAAATAATCCTAAAAATTTTGCAACTGGTTGAGAAAAGCTAGCTCCAAATAAGAAATTAAATAAATTTTTTAAAATCAAGTAGAAATTTGTTGAAGGTTTAAGCCAAATTTCACATTCCGCAGAATTAATAAAAGAAATACAATTAATATTATTTAAACTTTGAATTAAAAAACTTAAAGATATAAAAGTTATAGACCATCGCCAAACTTTCGTAGTTGTAGTTAATGCATGGGATATCCTATATTCATTTAACTCGTCATTAATATCATTCCAAAACCATACTGAGATTGTCATTATTAATGTCGAAATATTTGTAATTAAGAGAGCGAAGTTGTACTCTCCAATTAGGAGGATAAGACTTATGAAGAATAGAATTGATATTTTCCAATAATTAGATAAAAGTTTTGTAATGGCTTTACTTTTGTTTTTTATAGACCAACAAAATAGAGTTAAAGGAAGACCAACTATAAAGACTAATGAAAGTTGAAAAGATAGCCAAATGGAAAGCTGATTAAGACTGTTCAAAACTTTTTCTTTTTAACACACATAAATATTAAACCTTACCCACCTGCTTCTTAACTTATTATTGTCATAGTTATGAATAATATGCACCATATTAATTTCTACTACGAAATAATTAAATAATTTTTATGAGACAGCATGTAAATCCACTCAGTAAAAATTTCTTTGAAATAGATCCAATACCTCCGTTGAATCAAGTTTTTGAAAACCCAAAATTGCCTCTCCATTTAGATATCGGTTGCGCTTCAGGTGATTTTTTATTCGAATTATCACTTAAAAATAAAAACTGGAATTATATAGGAATTGAAATTAGAGAAAAATTAGTTTTAAATGCTAATTTGAAAATGAAAAGTAGAGAAAATAAAAATTTATATTTTTCATTTGGCAATGCTAATAATATTTTTAACCAATCTAATAATAAATCAATTATTAATTTTATAACTAGTATTTCTTTTAATTTTCCTGATCCATGGTTTAAAAAGAAACATCATAAAAGACGTGTAATTCAACCTAAATTAATAAATTTACTCTCAAATTCAATGAAAAGAGGATCTTTAATCTTTATTAAAACAGATGTAAGAGATCTTTTTGATCATATGGAACTCACAATATCCGAAAGTATAAAGTTCAAAAAAATACCATATCAAGATGTTAAATTTTATGAAAGTTTTAATCCAAATAGAATTCAAACTAATAGAGAAAAATATGTAATATTAAATCAACTTAAAATTTATGAAAGTATTTATAAGAAAATTTGATTCAAAAAGTTTTAGATATTTTATAGATTTTTGTACTAAGTTCGGTCGTGATTTTTGTTGATAATGAATCTACTTCTTTCTGATTTCGTGCTTCAACTAATATACGTAAAACAGGTTCCGTTCCACTAGGACGTATATAAACTCTACAATTATCCTTTTTAATATTTGAAAAACTTTCTATAGTTTCATTTATGAATTCCTCATATGATTTATCAATATTTTTAAATTGAAAATTTAAAAATATATTAGTTAGTTTTTGAGGATATGGTGAGAAGCTACTATTAAGCCAAGATCTTAAACTGATATTTTTTTTCTTGCAGTATTTTGAGATTTGAATTGCAGTTAATATTCCATCCCCACAAAAGTTATTAATTTTTGAAAGTATATGACCTGATTGTTCCCCTCCTAATAAAGCCTTTTTTTTCTTTATTGCTTCAAATATGAATTTATCTCCAACTTCAGTTCTATGTAAAATCCCCCCAATTTTATTCCAAGTATTTTCAAAACCTAAATTGGCCATTTTTGTTGAGATGATTGTGTTATTTGTAAGTAATTTTTCTTCTAAAAGTTCTCTTCCCCATAGAAAGAGTATGTGATCCCCATCTAGTATATTGCCTTCTGAATCAACCCCAATAACTCTATCGGCATCTCCATCGAAGCTAAATCCCATATCAGCATTGTTCTCTTTTATGGCTTTAATTATTGGATCCAAGCATGTAGAACCACAATTTAAATTTATTTTAAAACCATCTTGCTCATTATTAATGACTTTGACATTAGCTCCTAGTTTCTTAAAAATACTTGCTGCGCAGGTAGTTGCAGATCCGTAACATGTGTCTAAAATTATTTTCATTCCATCTAAGTTTTCATCCCCCATAGTATTAATAAGTCCTTCTGTATAGATATTAAAAAGATTATTATTTTCCCTTATTGATGTTTTTTTATAAGTAGATAATTTAAGCTTGTTTGCTGTCTTTAAAATCAGTTCTATTTGATTTTCAAATTTCTTTTTAATTTTTTCTCCATTATTATCAAAAATTTTAATACCATTATATTCAGGAGGATTATGGCTTGCCGATATCATAATCCCACTACTAAATTTTTCTTTTTTTATTAAGAAAGGGATAGCTGGTGTAGGACAGATTCCTAAGTATATAAATTCTTTTCCTGCTGCATTAATCCCTCTTGATATAGCCTCTAGAAGAATATATCCACTTACTCTTGTATCTCTTCCGAGTAGTATTGGATTATTGGTTTTCGTTAAAACGCCAAAGGCATATCCAACCTTATATGCTAGAGAATATGTTAATTCTTTATCAAATATTCCCCTAATTCCATCAGTCCCAAATATAGATTGCATATTATTATTTCTATAAGTATAAGTATTTTGCCAACTGTATTTATATTATCAGTTGATTAAAAGTAAAAAGAATAATATTCTCTTTAATTATATTATCCATATAAAATATAAAAAGTTAATGATTAGATAATGCAATCTGGCAATAAAGAATCCTTTTTAAATTCCTCCCAAAAATCAATACTAATATTATTTTTTGCTCTAATTATTTGCTCTGCACTTGTATTGAAAAATTTTATATTTCAACCCACTTTTCTTCTTAAGAAATTTGGACAATCATCTATTGATCCTGAAATAGCTTTTACAAATAATAAACCTACTTTTCTTGAGTTTTATGCAGATTGGTGCGAAGTTTGTAAGGAAATGGCTCCAAAAGTTGATGATATTAAAAAAAAATATGAAAAAGATATTAATTTTGTTTTTTTAAATGTAGATAATCCAAAATGGGAAAAATACATAAGAAATTTCAATGTTAATGGAATTCCACAAATAAATATTTTTGATAAAGATTCCAATTTAGAACTCACGTTTATTGGAAAACAGGAAGAAGAAACTATAAAAGAATCTCTCGATAATTTATACGATAAATTTAGAGGTGATTCACAAATTCTAAATTCAGAATTCTCAATAATCAAAGACAATAAAAATTATCAATCCTCTCCAAGAAGTCACGGATAAATTTATTTCCAATTCAATGCTTCAGATACAGATGGAAAATATTTGATAAATACTTTCTTACAGTCTTCAGCTATTTCCATATGTTCTTTTTGTGTTCCTTCTTTTGATCTTAGCTGTATGTAGTGAATCCAAGACCTACATGAACCAGTCATATAGATTCTTGTTGGGGTAGCTAAGGGCATAATAAATCTAGCGCATTCCTTTGCAATCCCTTCATCTAGCATTTCTTCGTATAGTTTATTTGCCTCTTGAAAGTGTTTTGAAATTTTTTCTGAAAATTTTATTTTAAGTTCATCCGGTATGTCATCAATGCTATTTTGACGATTCTTTTTATCTTGCCTTCTTAAGTTTGGGATAGGAATTTCATTTCCTAGTAAACTAGTTTCAGCATATCTTTGTGAGAATTCTTGAAAAGTAAATGATCTATGTCTAAGAATTTGAGCCGCTATACCTCTATTAGTTTCGATTTTCAATGTCATGCATGATTGTTCAAAAACTGACCAGTGCTCATGTTGTATGCAATATCTTAATAATCCGGCGAATTTATCATTAGCCTGATTCGAAGGATTAGAGACTCTGGCGATGTAAGCCATTGTTTTTTCTGCCTCTGGAGTTAATGAAATTAGCTCAACTTTACTCATATTAAATTTTGGCTAAAGTAACCTGTTCTGGTTGATTTTGATATTTACCTTTTCTATCTTCATATGTTGTAGAGCAAGGATCACCCTCAAAAAATAATAGTTGACAAATACCTTCATTTGCATAAATCCTACAATCTGCACCTGAACTGTTGCTGAATTCTAATGTAAGATGCCCCTCCCAACCGGCCTCGGCTGGAGTTGTATTTACTATAATTCCGAGACGAGCATAAGTACTTTTACCGATACAAATCACAGTAATATTTTCTGGTACTTTCATTTTCTCTAAAGCAACTCCTAGGCCGTAAGAATGAGCAGGTAAAATAAAAAATTCACCATCTTTATCTTCGTGAAGAATCGTTTTTTCTAAATTATCAGGATTAAATTTCTTTGGATTCATAACGGTTCCCGGGACATGCTTAAATATTAAAAACTCTTTAGAAGATAGTCTTAAATCATAGCCATATGAAGAACATCCATAACTTAAAACTGCATTTTTTTTATTATTAGGATCTAGATGTCTGACTAAATTTGATTGAAAAGGATTTATCATTCCTTCAGAAGCTTTTTGGTTTATCCAGAGATCATTTTTGAGCATAATTTCTATGAGCGAAGTTCTGTAATTTGGTCAGCCATTAATAAGAAATTTTTTGGAATGGATGTACCAGTAAGGATTACATCTCCTGATATAAATCGGTTTTCAAGTGTTGAAATCAAATCATCTTTACTGATAATATTCATCTCGACAGCTAGAAAAACTTCATCAAGAATAATTTGATCATATTCTCCAGAAAGTAATTCTTTTTTGCAAAAATTCCATAATTCTATTATTGAATTATTAATAGATTTAGAAATATTATTGTTTATGTTTTCTGACTCATATTGATCATAAGAATTAGAAGATCTTATCCAGGTAAGATTACCGCAAAGCTTTTGAGCATTGGAAATTCCTTGTTTTACACCTCCCTTCATTAGTTGAACTAAAAGTACTTTTCTTCCTAAAGCTGCATTTCTTAGTGAATCTCTGATAATGGATGAATAACTTCCTCGGTATGAAGATTGATAAATCTGAATTTGACCATTTTGATTTATCTTTCTTAATTTAAATTCTTTATTTTTATTTATGTTTACAACTTCATGATTGCTTGTTAGATAACTATTTGACGAACTGGCTACCATTATTTTGAATTTACTTTTCTACATTCAGTATAGTTAGAATTTTATAACACTGCATATAGTGTAATTTTCCTTAAAGTAGCTTCTTAGAATAAAGAATTGTTTTTTATAATAATTTTCAAAAAAAATATAAGAATTGAAAAATGTTACTGTTGATACAAGTTATTTCTTGCTGTCTTCTTAAGTTTTTTAATAGTAAAGATATTTATGTCACCTGCTTCTAGAGGATTCAGCCGCTTAACTCCGCAACCTTCCGGACAAAATACTATTAATACTATTGGTGAACGTTTTCCGATTAATAGAACATTAATGGAAGTCATAAAAGGTCTTGAAGGGGCAAGTACAGAAATGGTTGAGAGATCGAAAACAATATTTTTCCCTGGAGATCCTGCTGAAAGAGTTTATTTAATAAGAAGAGGAGCAGTAAGGTTATCAAGAGTTTATGAATCAGGAGAAGAAATTACTGTTGCATTGTTAAGGGAAAATAGCCTTTTTGGAGTTTTATCTCTCCTAACAGGACATAGGTCTGATCGTTTTTATCATGCTATTGCTTTTACAAGAGTTGAAATGATTACAGCTCCTGCAAATTCTGTTTTGAGAGCAATTGAAGCAGATGCATCCGTTGGTCTTCTACTCTTGCAAGGCCTTTCAAGCAGGATTCTACAAACAGAAACAATGATAGAAACTCTTACACATAGAGACATGTCATCTCGCCTAGTAAGTTTTTTGATGGTTTTGTGTCGAGATTTTGGAGTGGCAAGTGAAAAGGGTATTACTATTGATTTGAGACTTTCTCATCAAGCTATAGCAGAGGCAATAGGTTCTACAAGAGTTACCATTACAAGATTATTAGGAGATTTGAAAGATTCAGGATTACTAACTATTGAAAGAAAGAAGATTACAGTTTTTGATCCAATAGCACTTTCAAAAAGATTTAATTGATATTTAATCAATTCATTCTCTATTATGAAGAGTAAGTAAATATTTAGATATATTGTGTCTGGTTGGCTTTTTATTATTTTCTTATTACTGCTTGGAGGTTTAATTTCAACGTTAGGTGACTTATTAGGTTCAAAGATAGGTAAGGCTAGATTTAGTATTTTAAAGTTAAGACCAAAAAAAACTGCAATTTTAATTACAATTTTGACAGGCAGCCTGATAAGTGCTTCATCTTTGTTCTTAATGATATTAGTAAATAGACAGTTGAGAGTAGGGTTATTTAGGTTAGGAGATTTACAGAAAAAACTTCAAGAAAGTAAACAAGTTTTGATACCTTTAGAAAAAGAAAGAGAAAAACTAGAAAATAAAATAAAAGCTAAAGAGACTGAATTTAAGCAATTAGAAAGGAATATAATTGCATTAAGGAGTGGGAAATTTGTAATAAGAAGTGGGCAATCTTTAATTATTTCAGAGATAAGTTCTTCTAACCTGAAAGACATTAAATCTAAAATAGAAAAAATTATTATCAATGCCAATAGATATACTCATAAGATAGTTAAACCAAAAAATAAAGAAGTTATAAATTTATTGTTATTAAGAAAAAATCATATTGAAGAAATGCAAAATACTATTTTAAAAGGAGGTAATTGGGTAATTAATATAAAATCTGTAAGGAATGTTTTAACAGGAGAAAATTTTGTGTATGCTTTTCCTGAAATAACAGAAAATAAGATAATAGTTAGAAAAGGTGAAAAAATAACAAAAATTGACTTCAAACAAGAAGATTTTAATAAAAAAGATTTTGGCGATAAGGTAAATTTTCTACTATCTTCTAGTTTGGCCGAAATTAAGAGAAGAGGTTCACTTGTAAATGAAATTAAATTACGAGGCGATTCTATAAAAGAATTAAGAGACTTCTTAAATAAAAATGATAAAACTAATTTTGAATTAGAAGTAGTCTCTTTGATTAACAGTAAGACTGCTCAACCAGTGATTGTTGAACTAAATGTAAATTATCCAGAATCTTAGATGTCTAGAGTTATAACTATTGATCCGGGGATATCGAAATGTGGAGTGATAATAGCTGATATCAAAGAAAAAAAAGTTTACGAAGCAGTAGTTATTAAAAGTCATCTACTTTTGAAATATGTTAGAAAAAAATATCAGAACGGAAAAAACGTTCAGTTGTTAATTGGCAATGGAACAAGTAGTAAAAATTACATAAAATATTTAAATCAGTTTGAGCCTGATTTGATTATTGCTGAAGAAAAAAATTCAACTTATAGGGCTAAACAAAGATATTTTGAAATTTTTCCATTAATAGGCATAAAATGTTTTTTACCAAGAGAGATATTTATTTTGAATAAAAATTTAGATGCATTAGCTGCGTTAATTATTATGGAAGATTATTTCAAAATTAAATTTGATGTAAGTGAAAAAATTAAGACTAAAACTTGGCTGAAATAATGAATTTATATTCATTTCCTGCTTCAAGTTCATAATCTTTCTTTAAAAAGAATCTCAATAATGAATCTTCAATTAATGCTCTGCCTAAAGGTGGGTTTACAAACAAAACTCCTTTTCCAAATGACCATGTGAAGGACCACTTGAAATCGCTTGCTTCCACGACTCCTTTTACTTCTTTTTTTGTGAAACAGTATTCTTTTACACTTACATGTGCAGTTGTCTCAGGCTTTGCTTTCATTTATAAATTCTGTTCTCTATAAAAGGAATTTAATTCACTAATAATATAATCTTCATTTTTATCATTTAGTTCTATGAGTGATTCGATTAATTTTTTATAAACTCTATCCAAAGTTAAACTTTCTTTTGAAGATATATTTCCTAAGACATGGGAAATAGTATTGAGGGTTTTGTTTCTTTCATTAACGGGTGGGGACCCTATACCTATTTTTATTCTATTAAAATTTTCAGTCTGCAATTTATTAATGATATCTTTAAGTCCATTGTGTCCTCCAGAACTTCCTTTTTTCCTAAATCTAATTTTGCCCAGAGGTAGATCAATGTCATCAACTATTATAAAAAGACGATCCAAATCTATTTTGTACCAGTCCACTATCGCCCTTACAGCATTTCCACTATTATTCATAAAAGTGTTCGGCATAAATAATCTATAAGTAGAATTATTTATTTTGAATTCTGAATACCAACTTTTAAGCTTATTTTTCAAAGTAAATTTAGAATCGTATTTTTCCGAAAAATATTCAAGTAGTAAAAATCCAAGGTTGTGTCGATTTTTGATATATTCTTTACCAGGATTGCCCAAACCAATTATAAATTTCTCATTATTA
>OCZA010000161.1_pt1 | contig 23838 bp, 29 predicted proteins | sample 1539021 | NCBI WGS metagenome assembly OCZA01 (sample SAMEA2619376, study PRJEB22493) | marine metagenome | biome: marine biome (ENVO:00000447); feature: surface water layer (ENVO:00002042); material: "saline water (ENVO:00002010), including plankton (ENVO:xxxxxxxx)" | depth 5 m | reverse complement strand
CCATCTTTCCAGAACTCCTGTTTGTGATAAACCTCACAGGATCAATTGGCTCTTGCGTGGGTCCAGCAGTAATAAGGATACTTTTACCAGACATGACTCCTTTATCAAAGGAAGATGAGAATACCTCTAATATTTCTAGTGGTTCTAGCATTCGTCCAAGACCAAAGTCTCCACATGCTTGCTCACCAGAACCAGGACCACAGATACCAAAATCTTGGTTAAGTAATTTATTTAAATTATCTTGAGTTCTATTATCTCTCCACATCGCCTGGTTCATGGCTGGAGCGAGAGATATTGGACCATCAAAAGCAAGTGTGATGGTTGATAAAAGATCATCCCCTCTTCCAGAGGATAGTCTAGCTATAGTATTTGCAGTTGCAGGTGCAATTAGTATTCCATCTGCCCACTTTGCTAACTCTATGTGTCCCATAGCCGCTTCAGCTTCAGCATCAAGTAGTTCGGTAGACACTCTATTGCCTGATAAGGCCTGTAAAGTGAGAGGAGTTATAAACTCTTCAGCAGACTTAGTCATTACAACCCGAACCGATGCGCCAGACTTCTTAAGATGTCTCACAATTTCAGCAGATTTATAAGCGGCAATGCCACCAGTAACGCCTAATAAAATATTTTTGTTCGCTAATGATTTCAAAATTTATCTCTATGTAAAATAGATTATAGCGGCTTATTCTTGCTTGCTGTCAATGCTTCTGGTATAAAACGCGGCTCTATAAAGAAATTTTTAATAAAGTTATGTCTAAAGTTTGCCAAGTAACAGGGAAAAGACCTCAAGCAGGAAACAATGTTTCGTTTGCCAAAAACAGAAATAAGAGAACTTTTCAACCAAACCTTCACAAACATAGGTTTTGGGTAGCGTCTGAAAATAGGTATATAAGCCTTACTGTTTCTGCAAATGGACTAAGAACCATCGATAAAAATGGTATCGATACAGTACTTGCTGAGATAAGGGCTAGAGGAGAAAAAATATGAGAGAGAAAATTAGATTAGTATCTTCTGCTGGTACAGGCCACTTCTACACAACTGATAAGAATAAGTCCGCAATGCCGGACAAAATGGAAATTAAAAAATTCGATCCGGTTGTCAGAAAGCACGTTATTTATACAGAAGCAAAAATTAAATAATCCCAGCAGCTTCCTTTATTAAACGTTGTTTGAGTGGCTTAGTTTTATTTGCAAAATCAAAAGCAAAACTTCTTCCCAGCTTTACTAAGAGATTTTCAGATCCAAAACCTCTTTTAAAGGCTTCCATAAGGGCAATCATCTTATAACTTTCAGGTTCCCTTCTTCTACTATAAGATTTAAGCATCTCCTCATCGTATAAAACCTTGCCAGATCTATTAGCTGATGTGACTAATTCAGTAATCTCTTGTGCATCTGCAATCCCCAAATTTAAACCCTGACCTGCCAAGGGATGGATCGTATGAGCTGAATCTCCTACCAAGACCGCTCTGCCTTTATAGAACTTTTTAGCATGTAGTTGATGCAACGGAAATGAATTAATCGTTTCATTAAAAGAAATATCACCAAATCTATCCTCTGTTTTTAATCTTAATTCTCGACTCAATTCATCATTATCTAATTCGAGGAGTTTCGTGCCATAAGCTTCATCAGTAGACCAGATTAATGAGGCAGTATTTTCTCCAACTACTAGTGGCAACAAAGCAATTGGGCCTGTATCAGTAAATATTTGAAAAGCAGTCTTATCTATCGGAACTTCTGTAGTTACTGAGGAAACGATCGCAAGCTGTTCATAGCTCCATGTCCTTATAGGTATCCTGCTAAAGTCTCTAACTTTTGAAAGCGAACCATCAGCTCCAATAAGAAGTTCAGAGGAAATCTTTAAACCTGAATCAGATGTAAATTCTATTTTATTCTGATCTTGAGTAATTTCTTTTAAAGACTCTTCTTCAATTAGTGTGACTTCGGAGAGTTGTTCTAACTTACTATAAATAGACTCAAGGATAATATTATTATGGACTATGACACCAAGATCACTTCTTGAAATTTCCTCTGCGTTGAATTGAACAGAAGATGAGCCCTCGGCATCCCAGACATATATTTCATCAAATTCTTGAGCATTTTTCTTGATATCCTCCCATATCCCTACATCTCTAAGAGATGCTATTGAAGATAGATTTAGAGAAGTAGTTCTTCCTTTAAAAGGATCAGATAATTTTTGAGATGGTTTTCCTCGGTCAATTAAACAAGTCTTAACCCTTGATTTACCTAAGTATAGTGCCGTTAAGGCACCAGAAATACCTCCTCCTACAACAGATACTTGATAGTCCACTTAACCTTGAACAGTTTGTTCAACTTCTTCAATAGTCCTCGGAACATCAGGTGTGAGAAATTCATTGCCAGAATCATTTATTACAATGTTGTCCTCTATCCTTACACCAATTCCCTTCCACTTATCATCAACATCTTCAAGAGAATCTAAAATGTAAATTCCGGGTTCTATTGTCATAACCATCCCGTTTTCTAGTTCTCTCCAGTCACCATCTTTTTTATAAGCACCTACATCATGAACATCCATACCAAGCCAGTGACCAATTCGATGCATATAAAATTTTGAATAAAGACCTTTTTCAATATTTTCTTCTTTCGAACCATTCAATAAGCCTAGAGATAAAAGTCCTTCAACAAGAACTTCTACTGATTTTTCATGCATCAAATTCCACTTATTACCGGGTTGAGCTTGCTCGATAGACTGTTTATGTGCCTCTAGGACTATCGTATAAATCTCTTTTTGCTCGGGAGAAAATTTTCCATTTACAGGGAATGTTCTTGTTACGTCCGAGGCGTAATACTGATATTCACATCCGGCATCAACAAGAACCAAATCTCCGTCTTTTAATTCCGCATTATTTTCAACATAATGCAAGATGCAAGAATTATTCCCTCCGCCAACAATTGAATTATAAGCAGGAGATCTTGCGCCATTTTTATTAAATGCATACAGATACTCAGCTTCTAATTGGTACTCAAACATACCCGGAGTTACTGCTTGCATTGCTCTAATATGAGCTTCCGTGGTTATATCGGCAGCATACTTCATGATGTCCAACTCATCGTCTTCTTTGATAAGTCTCATTTCATGCAGGATAGAATCTAATGACAAAAGATTTTCTGGAGGTTCAGCTCCGGCTCTCATATTCTTTCTAATATCTTCAATCCAATGATTAATCTTAGAATCTATCCCACAAGGCGAGCTCATAGAGAAATAGATATTCTTAGACCCCTTAAGAAGTTCGGGCATTAATTGATCCACAGAATTAATACTATAAGACGCGTCAGCCCCATATTCTGATATTGCTCCTTCTTGTCCGGTTCGGAAGCCATCCCATTGCTCCCTTAGTGGATCTCTATCTCTACAAAAGATAATAAATTTCTCATTATCATGATTAGGTCTTATCAAGATCAAGGATTCAGGTTCTTCATAACCAGATAAGTAGTAAAAATTACTATCTTGTCTGTAAGCATAGTCAGTATCTGAGATTCTCGATTTTACAGAGGCAGATGCAATGATAATTGCAGAATCATCCAAAACTTTATGAGCTAGGTTCGATCTTCTTTCAGAAAAATTATTTTTCATGACATTAACAAACAATAAACAATATTATGGAGAAACATGGTAGCAAGAAATTACGTTCAAAGTTAAACTTAAACTAGAAAATGTCTGAAAATAAATTTGATAATTTAGAAAAAGAAGTTAACGAGCTTATTAAGCTTAGTCAGCAACTTAAAGAAGTAAATGATCATCTATCCAAAAAGAATCTAGAGCTATCTAAAGAGAATAACAAACTTTCGAAAAATCTTGATGTAGCTAAGAAAGGTATTAAGAAAATAATTCAGTCCTACAAAAGCTAATGAGTAAAGAAACTACAACTGTAAAAATTCTAGGAGCAAGTTATAAAATAGCTTGTCCACCAGAAGAATCAGAAGAAGTAAAAAAAGCTGCAGTATTTTTGGATAATAAACTGAGTGAGGTAAAAGAAGCCTCTGGTCTTGATGAGAAGAGAGCAGCGATTATAACTGCACTAAATATAAGTAATGAATACCTCAAAAACTTGTCTAATGTGAGTAGAGACGATGCCGTTAATCAAGGTCTTGATAATTTAACGATAGAGGTTAAAAAACAGTTAAAAAGTTTATCTTTTAAAGCTCAGTAAGTAAGTTATAATTTTTAAGTTTCCTGGATTATTCGATAGTTATTACTACTCTCGAGCCGATAAAAAAATAATAGGAGATTCTGAAAAGTTTTGTTGTGCATACCCATACATTGGGAAGCCTAATAAATTGACGGAGTCACCGCCTTGAACTTCACGGTTCAGGGCAGTAATCAACAACGGTAATCTGGGAAATACTGTCCATGACCAAAAAATCCTATTTGAGAAAAGAATATATCGAACTGAGAAATGGTATTACTTTTGATCAAGTCGATAATGCTGAAATAAATTTATTATCTCTAGTAAGAAATAATTCAGAATTATACGCAAATAAAAAAGTGTCTTGCTATTGGTCAATTGGTAAAGAATTGCCAACTCATGAACTAGTATTAATGCTTTCCGGCATTGGATCAGAAGTTTATTTGCCCAAAATGATTGATAATTCTAAAAAACTGAAATTCGTTAAGACAGATGGTCAACTTAATTTAAAAGAGAATAATTTAGGGATTTCTGAACCTATAGGGAATGAAGAAATTCACCCGAATGAGCTAGACATGATATTTCTCCCTTGTGTTTGTTTTGACGAAAAGGGATATAGGATTGGAATGGGAAAAGGCTATTACGATTACTCTCTAGCCGATATGGATCCTTCCAGTATTAAACTAATAATATTGGCGCATGAATTTCAGAAAATTGAAAACTGCCTTCCTGAAGATCATGATATAAAAGCGCATATGTGTATCACGGAAAAGACTGTATACGAATTTAAATGAAATCTACTTTAAAAATGATTTGTAGGCTGAATTTTGTGTTTCATCCCAAAATCTAAACCCAGTATTACTTAAATATTTTAATAATTTAGGATAATTCTTTTCCTTAGACTCAAAGCCGACTAGAACTCTTCCGTATGCTGCACCCTGATTCCTATAATGGAATAATGTTATGTTAAATTTGTCGCTCAACTTATCCAGAAAATCTATTAGTGCTCCAGGGCGCTCTGGGAATTGAACTCTAAAGATATATTCGCCTTTACTGAAAACTTCTTTTGGGGCCCTGCCACCTACCATATGCTTTATATGAAGTTTTGCAACTTCATTTTCTGAAAGGTCCCTGGGTGAAAAGCCCTTGGACTTTAAATGTTTAATTAGCTTTAACTTGCCTTCCTTATCATTAAATCTGCATGCCACAAATATATTAGCTTCTTCACTTTCTTCTGCTCTGTAATTAAATTCAGAAATACTTCTTTTGCCCAGGTAATTACAAAATTTTCTAAAGCTCCCCTTCTCCTCCGGTATTTTTACACTTAGAAGGGCTTCTTTACTCTCTCCAAACTGGACTCTTTCAACAATATGGCCCAAACGATCAAAATTTAAATTTGAGCCAGAATTAATTGCAACTAAGGTCTTATTCTTTAATCCTCTGGAAAGGCTATATTTTTTTAACCCTGCCAAAGCTAGAGCGCCTGCAGGCTCTGAGATTGTTCGTGTCTCTTGAAAAGTATCTTGAACAGACGCGCACATCTCATCTACTGTGATGGTCACAACATCATCGATCCAGTCTCTTATCAAAGAGAATGTTTCCTTTCCTATTTGTTTCACTGCAACACCATCTGCAAACAAACCAACTTCAGGTAAAGACAATCTCTTATTATTATCTAAAGCTAGCTTTAAACAGGCAGCATCTTCTGGCTCAACACCTATAATCTTTGTTTTAGGACTTACATATTTAACGTAGGTACCAAGACCGGCAAGCAGTCCTCCACCACCAACCGGGACAAAAATAGCATCAATCTTACTATCTACCTGTTCTATCAACTCTTTACCTACAGTACCTTGTCCAGCAATTACATCTTTATCATCATATGGATGTATAAAGGTATATCCTTCTTCTTTAGCTAGAAATTTTGCATATTGGAAGGCTTCATCAAAATTATCGCCATACAAGATAACTTTCCCTCCATAGTTTTTTACAGAATTTACTTTTATAGATGGTGTTGTGATAGGCATCACTATATATGCCTTTAAACCTAAGCTTTTTGCTCCAAAAGCGACTCCTTGGGCATGATTTCCTGCTGAAGCTGCAATAAAAGGTCCTTGTATGCCCTTTAGCTTTAATTTTGATAATTTATTGTAAGCTCCTCTGATTTTGAATGAGAAAATAGGCTGAAGGTCTTCTCTTTTAAGCAAAACTTCGTTTTTGAGTAACTTCGAGAGCTGATTTGCCTTGGTTACAGGAGTAATTTGAGCCACATCATAAACATTTGAGGACTCAATCAAACCAACATATCTTTTTATTTTAGAAGAATTCATTAATTTCGCTTTGATAGGCTTTATAAAAGGAGGCTATTATACTGAGTCAGTGATAATATTCATTACATCTAGAATAATATGAATCAAGACTTAAAAAAGGGAAAATCAGCAAAAGAAGCTTTTAGTTTTATTGAGAAAGATATTAAGAAAGACTCAGTTATTGGAATTGGAACGGGAACTACAACTAATTTCTTCATCGAAGAGCTTAATAAAGCCAGATTGCATATAAAAGGTGTTGTGTGCAGCTCAGTGGCTTCAGAAAAATTAATAGATAGGTCCTATGAAGTTTTAACATTAAATGAGGTTCACTCTATTGATTTTTATATTGATGGAGCAGATGAATACAATGATAGAAAAGAATTGATAAAAGGGGGCGGTGGAGCTCTTACAAGAGAAAAGATACTTGCTTATTCATCAGACATCTTTATTTGTATAGTAGACGAATCAAAACATACAGATTTATTAGGTAAATTTCCTCTTCCAATTGAAGTAATAGAGATTGCTAGAAGTGCTATTTCAAGAGAGCTAATGAAAATGGGTGGAAAGCCTATTTTTAGAAATGGTTTTATTTCAGATAATGGAAATCAAATAATAGATATCCACAACTTGCCTATAGACATACCTTATGATCTTGAGGCGAAATTAAATAATATTCCTGGAGTTGTGGAGAACGGTATATTTGCAAACAGAAAGGCAGATATCATTATTTGCTCGACAGATTCCTCTATCGAAATAATTCAATAGATTATTGCATTTTAATGATAGTAAGTGCTAACTATATTTATAGGAGCTTAGAGATCTGAGAGGTGAGTTCCTTACTATTAGGCTCTACCTTCGTATCAAAGCTTAACACTTCACCCTCTTTTGAAATAAGATACTTGTGAAAATTCCAACCGGGAGTTTGTCCTGTAATCTCAGTTAAAGATTTGAAAAAAGAATTTGCTTTTTTTCCTTTAACGGGGGTCGTTGCAAACATCGGAAAGGTAACGCCATATTCAGTACTACAAAATTCTTTTACCTTGGACTCATCGCTATATTCTTGGTACATGAAATCTCTTGATGGAAATCCCAGTATTACAAACTCTTCCTTTCCGTATTTTGAATATAGATTTTGAAGAGCTTCGTATTGGTAAGTAAAGCCACATCGACTAGCAACATTGACAGCAAGAACTACCTTATTTTCATATTGGCATAGATTCAAAGTTTCGGTTGAATCTAAAACCCGTACCTCATGATCCAAAACTTTGGGGCATGAAAATGCATAAGAGCCAAAAAAGATGACAGAGAACAATAAAATTTTCTTCATAATAAAATATCTAATAAATCCAGACTTGTGCCTTTTCATCAACAAGATCAAAAAGCTCTATAACATCTTTATTATACATCCTTATGCAGCCATCAGAAGCAGGTTTTCCTATTAATCCTTCTTCAGCTGTTCCATGTATGTAAATATACCTATTTCTAGAATCTATACCTTTTCCTTTATTTTTGCCTACTTCTAGGCCATCTAACCACAAAATTCTAGATGTAACATGGTCAAAATCAGTATCTATAGGCTCTACAATAATATCTGCAATTGCTCCATTCCAGACCCTTCCCTTTAAAATAGCATTATTTGGCAGACCATTTCCTATCTTCTTATATATTTCATGCCTTCCAAGAGGGGTTTTTAAACTGTTTTCTTTGCTACCTGTACCATAATAAGAGGAAGATATACTGTAATATTTCAAAACTGTACCTTTTTTTATATGTAGAAGAGATTGCGTACCTATATCAACAAATAGTAAAGTCTCTAAATTAGAAAAATTAGAATCTATGGATTGTATTTTGTACATGACATTGTTTTTATTGGTATTTTTATCTTCCACTAATGTTGAACATGATGCTATTAAGAACAATAATAAGATGATTTTAAAAGGATTTATTACAGTATTATGTGACATATGTTCTTTTTAATTAATATTAATATGAAAAAGTTTACTTAATGACAAAAAACTTACGTATAAAATTAAAAATATTAACAAAGGTAAATTACCATACTTAGAGTAAAAAGTATTTCCGGAGTAAAGGATTATGTTTCTGGTCAAAGTTTTATCTTCAAAATAAGTTTGTCTTTCAATAATTTCTCCATTTTTTGATACAAAAGCACTAATTCCGCTGTTTGTAGCCCTAATTAATGGTTTTTTATGTTCTAAAGCTCTATTTTGAGCTATTTCTAGATGCTGAATAGGGCCAATTGACCTGCCAAACCAAGTATCATTGCTGACTGTCAACAAAATGTTACTATCTTTAGCGGTTTTTCTTATGTGTTCGTCAAAAGCTATTTCGTAACATATGCTAGGGGAAATCTTTAATTTTCCAGTTCTTATTGATTTAACAGCTTCTCCAGGCAATGTATTTGTTAAATTTAAGCCAATAATATCTAAAAAACTTCCCAAATACCTTTCTAGAGGTATAAATTCGCCAAATGGTACTAGTTTTACCTTGTCGTAGACGTCTTCCATAGCTCCAAGTGTTTGTAACCTATTTCTAATTCTATAATCGTCCTCTCTTTCAATGATCCCAGTTATTAGTGTTATATTCTTTTCAAAACTTTTGCTTCTAATAAGATTCATAAAAGGTTTGTTGTCTTTTTCAGATAATATCAATGCTGTTTCAGGAAAGACTATCAGATCACCGTCATTTGCATCTTCTATAGCCTTTTCCATCATTCCTTGAGATTTAATGATTCCGAACTGACTCCACTTATCCTCTAAGGTTAAATTTGGTTGATAAAGAGTTACCTGAATCTCATTATCAGCTGAAGTCCACTCAACTGATTTAAGAAAATAAGAGGGCATGAGAATCAATAACACAAATAGAGAAAGGAGCAGGGCAGATCTATTTTCTATTATATTTTTGTAAAGTTTATAAACCAAAACGGAGAGGAGTATAAGAATGAAGCTATTACCTTGGGCACCAATAATTGGTGTATAACCATCTATAAAAGTATCAGCCAACATTGTGCCAGTAATCAACCATGGAAAGCCAGTGAAAAGGTAAGATCTGAGGAACTCCATTAGAGTCCATGCGACTGGTAGAGTAAGAAAAATTATTTTTTTTGGACTTAATGATTCAAATACATTATTGAGAAGAAACAAAAAACCTGAGTATAAAGATAAGATAGAAATAAAAATAAGAATAATTAAAGATGATCCTATGATACCTATATCTCCATGATAGTGAATACTTACATACAACCAGGAAATTCCAGATAACCACATGCCAAATCCAAATGCATATCCAACAAGGAATGCTTCTTTATTTGTAGATTTATTTAATAATCCAACTAGTACCGCAACTGAAAGAATAGATAGTAACCAGAGGTCAAATGGTGCAAAACCAAATGAAAAAATTACTCCGCAAATAAGGGCAAGAAGTCTCTTCTTGAACATCTTCGATATTTTAATACAGAGAAATTTTTACGAAAGAAGATTTAAGTTATTTTGGAAACTTTAATTCTCTTGATCCTTCTTCTTTCCAGTGAATTTATTACAAACCGCCAACCTTCTATATTGATAGCATCGTTTGGCTTTGGAAACCTCGCAAAATGATGCATTACGATACCGCCTAAAGTATCAAAATCTTTGTCACTTAGAGAAGAACCAAAATTTTCATTGAAAACATCTATTGGAGTGAGTGCAGATACAAGATATTCATCTTTAGCAATTTCTTTTATCAAAGTGCCGGCATCTTTATCATGTTCATCTTCTATTTCACCAACTATTTCTTCTAAAACATCTTCGATTGTTACAATTCCAGTAATATCTCCATATTCGTCAAGCACTATGGCCATGTGATTTCTTCCCGCTCTTAATTCATCAAGTAATATATTCAATTTTTTGCTCTCAGGGATCAATATTGCAGGCCTGATAAGCTTGGAAAGTTCAAAATTATCTAAATTTTCAGAAGATAAGAAGGGCAGGAGGTCTTTTGCTAATAAAATACCTTCAATTTTGTCATTCTCTGAGTTTATAACTGGAAATCTAGAATGGCTTGATTTAATAATTCTAGGTAAAAAATCTTGGGGTTTCTCATTTCTTTCAACAAAGACCACTTGAGGCCTTGGGATCATTACATCCCTTACTTGATCTGTAGAGACTCTAAGGGCTCCTTCAATCATATTCAGAGTACCTTTCTCAAGCACACCTCTCTCGCTTGAATCTCTTATGGATCCGGCAAGTTCTTGTTTATTCTGGGGTTTATAGGAGAAATTTTGATAAATTTCTTTTATTCTGTCTTTTATTCTTTTCCTAAGGCCGAGTTCACTAGACTCAGCTAAAATACTTGGGGGCTCGTCGTTCATCAACGCCTCACTTCATAAACACACGCACATCTTAATTTGTTTCAATAGGGATTCGCAATACCTATTTTTTTTAAAGCTTCTACTTCAATATTTTCCATAATCTCAGCTGAGCTATCATCTAAGTGATTATGTCCTGTTAGATGCAGTAAAGAGTGAAGAATGATGTGGAATAGATGACTTTGTTTTTCTTTATTTTGATCATTAGCTTCACTTTTTATAATTTCAGGACATATGGCAATATCTCCTAATAATTCTTCATCGTGAGTAGATTCTTTAGGGGGGAAAGATAGAACATTTGTTGGCATGTCCTTATTAAGAAATCTAAAATTTAATTCCTTGATCTCAAGTTTGGATATAAATCTAATATTTACAGATTTTTTTAAAAATAAGCCTTCTAAGCTTGGTTCTGTGACGATTAAAAGTTGAATTAAACCTGATATATCTTCTTCAGTGCAAGACAGTCCCTCAAGATCGCCAGAAATAAAAATATTAGAACTGGAAGGTATCACTTAATTAACAAACTTAGCGTAAGCCTCAACAATTTTTTGAACCAGACCATGACGCACAACATCTTTCGAATCAAATTCTACTAATCCAATATCATCAACAGATTTTAATACTTCTAAAGAATGGACCAAGCCAGAAAGTGTGTTTTTAGGTAAGTCTATTTGGGTGATGTCTCCCGTAATAACGACTCTCGAACCAAAACCGAATCTAGTAAGAAACATTTTCATTTGCTCTACTGTTGCGTTTTGACTCTCATCAAGAATGATGAACGAATTGTTTAATGTTCTACCTCTCATAAAAGCCAAAGGTACAACTTCAATAATGTTCCGCTCTATAAGCTGAGTAGTTTCCTTGTAGCCCATCATCTGAAATAACGCATCGTAAAGGGGTCTCAAGTAAGGATCAACTTTTTGACTTAAGTCACCGGGTAAAAAACCAAGCTTTTCTCCAGCCTCAACTGCAGGACGCACTAACAAGATCTTCTCAACTTCCCCTCTGGTAAACTGCTCTACTGCCAGAGCTACGGCTAAAAATGTTTTCCCTGTCCCGGCTGGTCCTATACCAAAAGTTAAGACCTTTTTTCTAATAGTCTCAACATAATTCTCTTGGCTGCCATAGTTAGCTGCAACTATCAGGTTAGGTGTTTTAATTATCTGTCTAGCTGAAGTTTCTTTTTTAATATTTTTTAAATCATTCATTCCTTTTCTTAAATATAAGTGAACTTCTTCTGAACTAATAGTTTTATTTTCTTCAAGATCATCATAAATTCTTAGAATGATGTTCTTAGCAATCTGCGCGCTTGAGGTTTCTCCTTTAATTCTAAAGCTAGCACCTCTATTTAAGATTTTTATTCCTAACTCTTCTTCTATTTGCTTCAGAATTGAATTAGTAGGCCCACATAAATCACTTATTTTGTCGTGATTTACAGGTTCTAAGTGAAATTTCATTAAATGGTTTAATCGAGCTATGCAGCTACACCTCGTAAAGATTTATTTTTCGCTTCTACAATTTCTATATCAACTATTTTACCAATCAATGATTGATCTGAGCATGAAAAGATAACCACTTTATTATTTTCAGTACGAGCCTGAAACTCTCCAGGATTCTTCTTAGAAACTCCCGTGACGAGACATTTTCTTGTCTCACCAACCATTTTTCTACTTATATTTAATGCTGAGTTTTCTAATTTATGCTGAAGAACTGAAAGCCTATTCTTCTTTTCTTCAAGAGGCACATCATCATCCAAATCTTTTGCAGTTGTATTAGGACGTGGGCTGTAAATAAAACTAAAAGATTCATCATAACCAACCCGATCAACTAGATCCAAGGTATCCAAGAAGTCATCTTCAGTTTCTCCAGGAAATCCAACTATGAAGTCAGAAGATATGCTAATGCCTTCTCTTACGGTTTTTAATTTATCTATTATCTCCAAGTATTCGTCTCTGGTGTGTCTGCGTCTCATCTTTTCTAAAATAGAATTGGAACCACTCTGGACCGGCAGATGAACATAACTAATTAACTCTGGCACTTCTAAATATATATCAATTAGATCTTGACCAAACTCAAAAGGATGAGAGGTTGTAAATTGAATCCTTTGAATACCTTCTATTTGAGCTGAGGCTCTTATTAAATTTGTTAATCCAAGTCCTTTTGTCTTTAGCTTTGAATCTCGATACGAATTAACATTTTGGCCAAGCAAGTTAATTTCTTTGACACCTTGCAAGGACAATCCTTTAATTTCCTTGAGGATGTCGTCTATAGGTCTGCTTATTTCATGACCTCTTGTGTGAGGTACTACACAAAATGAGCAATACTTATTGCAACCTTCCATGATTGAAACAAATGCAGTTGGCCCATCAATATTTTGTTCTGGAAGATAATCAAATTTTTCTGTCTTTGGAAAGGTTATATCCACGGAAGCAGGCTTAGCTTCAGTAATATTTTTATAAAGATCAGGAACTCTATGGATTGTTTGAGGACCGAAAACTAAATCAACTTGAGGCGCTCTCTTTATTATATTTTCTCCTTCCTGGCTTGCTACGCAACCTCCAACTCCTATTTTTAAATTAGGATTTTTTTCTTTCAATTTTTTCCATCTACCCAACTGATGAAAAACTTTTTCTTGGGCTTTTTCACGAATTGAACAAGTATTTAAAAGTATCAGGTCTGCTTCATCCTCGTTCTGTGTAGTTTCAAACCCATGACTATCACCAAGCAAGTCTTGCATCCTTGCGGAGTCATATTCATTCATTTGACATCCGTGGGTCTTGATAAAAAGTTTCTTGGCCATATATATCTAATATCTTTAAAGTGTACTTTAGTTTAAATCTATAAAAGGCAGGGATTGTAATGGCAAAAAAAGGAATCTACAAAGTAGTATTTGTTCAATTGGGTGAAATCTATGAGGTTTATGCTGAGGCCATTTATCAAAGTGACATGTATGGATTTATAGAAGTCGAGGAATATATATTCGATCAAAACTCTCAAATAGTTGTAGATACTAGTGAAGAAAAATTAAAAAACGAATTCAAAGGTGTTCAAAGAAGTTATATACCCATAAATTGCATTATGAGAATTGATGAAGTGGATAAGAAGGGCACTGCAAAAATAACTTCGAGTGATTCGGCAAAAGTGATGCCTATTTCCAATCCTGTTTTTCAAGGACCTGATAAATAGATTTATTGAACAAAGAATTTATCTCTGTAAAACTTCAACTCTTGAATGGACTCAAGCACATCTTCCATCGCTCTATGTCCCCCACTTTTTCTAAAACCATTTAGCAACTCGGGATTCCATCTTTTAATGAGTTCTTTTATTGAGCTAACATCAACATTTCTATAATGAAAAAAAGCATCTAGTTCTGGCATATATCTTCTTAGAAAACGCCTATCATGAGAAATAGAATTACCACATAGTGGTGATCTTCCTTTCTCCGCATGCATAGACAAAAATTCAAGCGTTTGTTTCTGTGCCTCTTCGATAGTGATATTTGTGACTTTTAAGCTTTCAACTAGTCCAGATTTTGTATGCTGATTAGTGTTCCAGTCATCCATATTGTCAATGAACTCCATTGGTTGCTGAATCACGAGGTTTGGTCCTTCAATTATTTCTGATAGGTCATGATTAGTAATCGCTGTAGCAATTTCAATAACTCTTTCCGAATCTGGGTCTAAACCCGTCATTTCTAAATCTAGCCAAACTAGGGTAGGATATTTCTTTTTATCTGACATTTCCGACAGAATTTTAACTGCAATTTACAATAACCCCTAGTGATGGTTCGAAATATTTATAAGTTTTGTTTACTTTCCCTAATGATCTTTTCAATGAGTTCATGCTCAATTGCAGGATCATGGGTCTACGAGAGATTAGATAATTATTTGGCTGATTATTTCAAGGAATTTGCCAATTTCTCACAAGAGCAAGATGAAGAAATAGAAATTATTTCAACAGAATTTATAAATTGGTTTAGTGAAAATGAACTTATTAAAGTAAAAGTTATTCTAGAAAAATTAAAAAATATAAATTTACAAAATCCTGAGAAAGAAATTAGTTCTATTTATAGGGATGCAGAGGGAATTTTTACAAGATCAAATTTCTATTTCAAATCACCCATAATAAGCTTCACTAAGGAAATAAATGAAGTGCAAATAGACGAAATAGGATTCCATTTTAGAGAACTTAGAGAGAAAAGGAAAAAAGAGAGATTAGAGAATGGTTATAGCTTAATAGATAACTATATTTCTGGATTTGATCGAGTAGGTATCAAACTTAGAGATGATCAGATTGATGAAATAAACTTGAAATTAGAGAGCCACATTGAAGTAAGAGAAGAATGGTCTAATCTTCAAGAACAATGGATAGAGGAGTTTATTCAACTTCTAAAAAATAATAAGTCTTCGGATTACGAAGCAAAAATGTCGACATACTTAGATTCTCTTGAAGAACTAGGAGAAGAAAAGTTTAGAGAAAAGATTGATAAGAATGAATTACTTGCACAAGAAATTATTAGCTTTGTCTTTAAATCAAGCAATGAAAAACAAATAGATAGTTTCAATAGAAGCTTAGAAGTTTATTTAAAGTCTATAAACAGAATATTATCTAAGAGACAGGTTAATTAGTTCGGCATGAGATAAAATGCACAAGCATTTTTATGAAAGAAGAGAATAAAAATAAAACGAGCTTTGGTTTTAAAGAAGTAGATTCTGATAAGAAGGCAGATCTTGTAGGCAGTGTCTTTGATACGGTTTCAAAGAATTATGACCTAATGAATGATCTTATGTCCTTTGGGATACACAGGCTTTGGAAGAAAGTAACTATTGAGACATCTGGAATTAAAGATGACTTTATAGTGCTAGATCTTGCAGGCGGTACGGGGGATATGGTTAAGCTCATGCGAGATAAGATTTCTGAGAAAGGGACTTTAATTCTCAGTGATATCAATGCTTCAATGCTAAATGAAGGAAGAAACCGATTAATTGATGAAGGGATAGAGGATGTACATCCTGCACAAATAGATGCTCAATTTCTTCCCTTTAAAGATAATACATTTGATCTAATCACAATAGCATTTGGGCTGAGAAATGTTACTGACAAAGAAACTGCTCTGGGATCTATTTACAAAGCATTAAAACCAGGTGGGAAACTAATTATCTTAGAATTCTCAAAACCACAAAATGAAGTTTTTAGAGAAATTTACGATCTTTTCTCTTTCGAAGTTATACCAAAAATTGGGGAGATTATTGCACAAACTGAAGAAAGCTATAGATATCTAGCCGAATCAATAAGGATGCATCCTACTCAAGAAGAATTAAAAAAAATGTTAGAAGAGACTGGTTTTTCAAAATGTAGATATGAAAATTTAACCAATGGAATAGTTGCAATTCATTCTGGCCAAAAAGGAATGGTGGATGTTTAGAGATTCTCTCAGGCTCCTTAAAATCATTCATACTTTGTTAAAAGCTCGCCTAGACAAGGAAGTTGATACATTCTCAAAACCAAAAATCGTTTCATTTCTTCTTTTTATATCTCCCTGGCGTCTTTATCAATCCAAAAAAGAGCCCGGTGAAAGACTGCGTTTTGCATTAGAAGATTTAGGCCCAATCTTTATAAAGTTCGGTCAACTTTTATCTACAAGACCAGATGTAGTTCCAGGAGAAATTGCAAAAAGTCTAAAAGTTCTTCAAGACGATCTGCCTCACTTCTCTGATAAGCAGGCTATTGAGATTATTGAAAAAGAGATGGATTGTGAAATTATTTCAATCTTTAAAGACTTTAACCCCACACCTTTAGCAGCTGCATCGATAGCACAGGTTTATTCGGCAACACTTAAAGAAAATAATAAAGAAGTTGTGATTAAAGTTGTTAGACCGGGAATAAAAAAAATCATCCAAACAGATGTATCTCTTATGAAAAGAATTGCTGCATTTTCAGAGCGGCGATTTAAAGATGCGAAAAGATTGCAACTTTCAAGATTAGTGGACGAATACGAAGCTGTAATTCTAGCAGAGCTAGACATGAGATTAGAGTCATCGAATATAAAACAAACCAGAAGAAACTTTGAGGGCAATAATCTCCTTTATGTGCCTGAAGTGTATCTTGATTACTGTACTGAAAATTTACTGGTCATGGAAAAAATTGAGGGTATTCCAGTTGATCGCATAGAGAACCTTAATGATCTTGGAGTAGATTTAAGATTAGTAGCAGAAAGAGGTGTTGAGATCTTTCTAAAACAAGTGTTTATTGATAACTTTTTCCATGCTGACATGCATCCTGGCAATATATTCATTGACGCCAAAAATCCGTCCGACCCCGCATATGTTGCTGTTGACTATGCAATTGTTGGTTCACTAAGCGAAGAAGAGCAATATCAGATAGGTAGAATGTTAATTGCTGTTATAGGAAGAGATTTTAAAGAAGTCGCAAACATATTAATTGAATCAAAATGGGTGAATCCAAACACAAGGTTAAGTGACCTAGAAAACACTATCAGGGCAGCATGTGAACCTATTTTTGATCAGCCGATGGAAAAAATAAACTTTGGTGAGATGCTTCTATTTATATTTGATTCAGCCAGAAGATTTGATTTAAGGATGCAACCATCCTTGATGCTTCTCCAGAAAACATTAGTGAATATTGAAGGTTTAGGTAAACAACTTTATCCAGCCTTAGATTTCTGGTCTATAGCAAATCCTTTCTTAAAAAATTGGATTTCAGAGAGGTATAACCCTAAGAAATTAACTGAGTGGGCTAAGAGAAATTCCTTAAGTTGGTTTGAAAAGGCTAGAAAATTTCCTGAAATAGCAGATACAGCTATAGAACAGGTTTCAAGATTAGAAGAATATCAAAATGCTAATGAAGAACGACATAATCAGCTTATGCAAAAAATCTATATACAAGGAAGAAATAATGGCATTATCCTTGTAGTTTTAATCATTTGTTTATTCTTATTCATAGCTACCTAAAATGACCGAACAAGACTTACTCAAAAAGCTCTTTAATTTAATGGAAAAAAGGGTTAGCTCAACATCTAAAGATTCGTATGTAAAATCTCTTTTGGATCAAGGAAAGGTAAAAATTAATGAAAAGGTACTCGAAGAGGCGCTCGAGCTGCTAGAAGCAACAAATGATGTGTCGGTCGACAAGAATAAAAAAATAATTCATGAAACCGCAGATTTATGGTTTCATACTATGGTCTTACTTTTGAATGAAGGTATTCATATAGATGATGTTCTAGAGGAACTAAATAACAGGCTTGGCATATCAGGGCATAAAGAAAAGAGTTCCAGAAAGAAAAATAAGGAGAAATAAATGGGTATAGGCGGAATTAGCATATGGCAAATACTGATAATTTTAGTAATCGTATTGCTTCTGTTTGGAGGCACTAAAAGAATTAAAAATTTGGGTTCAGACTTAGCCAATACAATTAAAAGCTTTAGGAAAACTCTTGATGAAGAAGACGATAAAAAATAATGTTCGACGTTGGTTTTTTTGAAATTTTAATAATTTTTGTAGTTGGAATTATTTTAATAGGACCAGAAAAATTACCTGAAGTCTTAAAATATATATTTCTTACAGTAAGAAAAATAAAAGATCAATTCAATGATGCTAAGGAAGAAGTATCAAAAACACTTAACCTTGAAGAAGCCCTTCTTGATGAAAAAAATAAAGAAATATTAGAAGATCTTAAAGAAAGATAATCTTATGGAAGAAGCCTCTCTTGTTGATCATTTAACAGAACTAAGAGTTAGACTTGTTAAATCAATAGTAGTTATAGCTAGTTGTTTTATTCTACTCATTTATTTTTCAAATGACATTTATCAGTTCTTAGCAGAGCCTTTGCAAAAATTCTTACCTTCTAATTCTTCCATGATTGCAACTGAAGTAGCATCTCCATTCCTTGCACCCCTAAAATTAACTCTATTTGTTTCACTTATGATCTCCATGCCTTATTTTTTTTCTCAAATATGGGGATTCGTAGCACCAGCTTTGTACAAACAAGAAAAGAATCTGAGCTTCTCTTTGTTATTTTCAAGTGTTGTACTTTTCTATTTAGGTATTATCTTTACCTATTTTTTAATTTTACCAATTGTTTTCAGCTTCTTTACTTCGTCAGCTCCAGAAGGCGTTTTGGTTATGACAGATATTAATAGTTACCTAGGTTTCGTGCTAGGAATGATGTTTGCTTTTGCCATTGCATTCGAAATTCCTATTTTAATATTTCTCTTAATATGGAGTGGCGTATCCTCATCAGAAAGCTTATCTAAAAAAAGGCCTTACATAATAGTGGGATGCTTTGTAGTTGGCATGCTGATTACTCCTCCCGATGTAATCTCTCAAACTTTACTTGCAATACCTGCCTGGCTGTTATTCGAATTAGGTTTATTCTCATCAAGATTGATACTTGAGAAAACTAAAAAACAAGAGACAGATACAAAAGACTTATAGATACAGAGAAATAGCCTCCTAAAAGGTCATATTTTTCGAAAATGGACTCTTTTAAACCTTAATTGCATGTTTTGGTACATAAATTTGGCATACAAATTGCATAATCTAAGTGTTGTGTTTGGAGTCAAAATTGGAAATTTTCAGCTTACTAGTGTTACTTATAACTGCAGGTGCAATTGCAGGGCTCACAGCTGGTCTGTTTGGAAATGGTGGAGGCTTTGCTATCGTACCTGCGCTTGTATTACTTTTCTCAGTTCTAGAATTTCAATCTGAAAACCTAATTTTTGTGGCGATAGGAACATCACTTGCATGCATAATATTCTCTTCAACAAGAGCACTTGTTGCACACAATAAAAGAGGGGCCGTTGACTTTGATATATTAAAAGCCTGGGCACCTTGGCTAATTATTGGAGTAATGGTTGGGGTTATTATCGCTTCATATACTCAGGCTAACGAGCTATATCTGATTTTTGCTTGGGGAGTACTATTTTATGGTTTCTATTTTCTATTTCCTCAAATATTAGATCAGGTGGCAATGAAACAAAGAGAGATGCCAAGCGGAATTGCTAGAGCAGGTCTCGTTTCTTTCTTAGGTGGATTCTCTTCGTTGTTAGGTATTGCCGGAGGAACGATCACAGTCATAACAATGTCAGTGTGTAAGAGACCAATTTATCAAGCTGTTGCTACAGCATCTGGAGTTGGAGTCATCATTGGCTTAGTCGGAACTGTAGGATTTTTCATTTTAGGAATGAATGAACCAGATCTTCCTTATGGTTCTGTAGGTTTCGTAAATCTACCAGCAACAATAATTATTAGTTTGATCTCAATTTTGACCGCACCAATAGGCGTTAAGTGGGCGCATAGTCTTGAAGAACAAAAATTAAAAAGGCTATTTGGACTTTACCTACTGCTGGTTTCATCTGGAATGTTTTGGAAAGCAAACCTTTCAGCATCAATAATTTAGAAGGAGAATAATATGAAAAATAATAAACTTACAAGAAGAGCGCTACTTAAGGGAGCCTTGATAACAGCTGGTTCTGTAGCTGCAGCTCCCATACTGGGTCAAACTCATAAAACTCAGTCTGCTGTTGGAGCTATTCCAAGAGTGGTTACAGGTTCATCCCAAAAACTAAGTTATGGACCTTCAATGGGTATTGCCAAGTTAAATGCTAATGAAAATCCCTATGGACCTAGCCCTATGGCTTTAAGGGCTATGGAAGAAGCAATCAAAAGTGGATCTTATTATGTGTCTGCAGTACCAAAACTTAAGGCAATAATAGCCGAACGAAATAATGTTACTCCTGAACATATTTTAATTGGTTCCGGTTCAAGCGCTCCTTTGCAATGGCTAGCAACAAAAGTTACAAGGAAAGGCCATATACTTGGACCAGACCTCTTCTGGGATACGACCACAAAAATGGGTAGTGCTAACAATGATTATGGCATTAAAAGATTAGCTAAGACAAAAGATCTATCTATTGATCTAACAAGCATGTATAACAAAATGTCATCAGATATTGAAATGGTTCAGGTCACAAATCCTAATAATCCGACGGGACTTACTTTATCTCCAAAAGATCTAAGATTGTTCTGTAAAAAAGCTTCTAAGAAAGCAATTGTCTTGATTGATGAAGCTTATAATGAGCTCACATCTAATCCTGATGAAAATACTATGATCCCACTTATTAACGAGGGTTATAACGTAGTGGTGGCTAGAACCTTCTCCAAGATCTATGGTCTTGCAGGTATGAGAGTAGGTTACATGATTGCAGACCCAGAATTAATTTCTAAAATTTCGTCTTTTGGACTTGGAGATTACTCTTTGAATCAGGCTGGTGTGGCGGCTGCGATTGCATCCTATAATGACGAAAAATTCTTAAGATACTCCAAAGAGAAAATTGTAGAGGCAAGAGATATGTTGCGAGATGCTGTCAAAGAAAATGGCTTGAAACCCTTACCAACAAGCACGAACTTCATGTTTGTAGACCTTGGATCTCTAAATGCAGAAGAGTTCAGAAAAGAAATGGAAAAAGAGAAAGTTCTAGTTCGAGGCATTTATCAAGACTATGTAAATTGGTCAAGGGTCAGTACTGGGAAAATAGCCGATGTAAAACAATATATTAAAGCGTTACCAAAGGTCCTTGATAAAATAAGTTAATTATAAAATTAATTTTCAAACCAAAATGTAACCGGTCCGTCGTTTACTATATGTACTGACATGTCTGAACCAAAACTACCAATTTCATACTTAAATTTTTTTTCTTTAAATATTTGAGTAAATTCTTGAAACAACTGTAAGCCAACTTGAGGTTCAGCAGCTTCAGAAAAACTAGGCTTTGTCCCTTTTTTTGTTCCTACAGATAAGGTCACTTGAGGAACAATTAATAATTGATGGTTAGTTTCAAAAAGACTTTTAGATATCTTTCCCTTTTCATCATTAAAAGTTTTAAAGTTTAGTAACTTTTCTGCCATTGCTTCTAAATTCTCTACTGAGTCATGTTTGTCAAATCCTACAAATGCCAAAATACCTTGTTTTATTGAACTGACAATCTCACGATCAACTTCAACTGATGCGGTTGAAACTCTTTGAATGAGCAGCTTCAATTAGTTTTCTAGAGAAATATCCCACTTCCCTTCTGAAGCAAGCTTATTCATCAACGCTCTGTGAGACAACGCCTGTTGAGCCAGAGTTGAATTTTCTATTTTGCCCATCCAAGCTTTTAGTGCAGGTTGCTGTAAAGCCCTTCCGTAAGAGAAACTTAATTTCCAATTAAATCCCCCAATCTTATTCATAGCATCCAAGTGAGCAGTAGCATCTATATCAGACTGTCCTCCTGATAAAAATGTAATACCAGGTAAATCATCAGGCACATAAGCCTTAAGGCAATCAATAGTCTTTCGGGCTACCTCTTCAACATCGGCTTGATCAGAATAATTAGATCCAGATGTAACCATATTGGGTTTCAAAATAGTTCCTTTTATGTCAACACCTTTTTCTAAAAGGTAAGTGAATAAGGCATCTAGGCAACGGGAAGTTGCTTCAAAACAATCATCTATTGAATGATTTCCATCCATCAATACTTCAGGCTCAACCATTGGAACCATATTATTGTTTTGAACGATTTTTGCGTAATCAGCAAGGGCTTCCATATTTGCTGAAATAGCTTCAGAAGAGGGCATGTCTTCTCCAATGTTAATAACTGCTCTCCACTTAGTAAATTTAGCGCCAAGTTCATAATATTCTTTTAATCTTTCATCAAGGCCATCTAAACCCTGAGTAAGACTCTCCCCTGAATCACCTATTTGTTGCAAACCTTTATCAACCTTGATACCTGGCAAGGAACCTTGGCTAGTTATAACATCTACCAAAGAAGTACCATCAGCAGCGTTCTGACGTATAGTTTCGTCAAATAATATTACTCCTCCTATATTTCCTTTCATGCCTTCAGATCTAAAAAGTAACTCTCTATAGTCTCTTCTATTATCCTCGGTAGACTCTACTCCTATTGAATCAAATCGTTTAGTACATGTAGGATTGCTTTCATCTGCAGCTAATATTCCTTTTCCTTCCGAAACTATGTAACTTGCTGTCTCACTTAAACTATTAAAATTCATTTTTTCTCTCCAAATATAAGTTTAATTTACTTTATCTATCAAAGCCTCAACTCCGGGAAGTTTTCTCCCTTCCATAAATTCTAAGAATGCTCCACCTGCAGTAGAAACATAATCCAGTTTACCCAAAACTCCGGCCTTTTGTGCTGCAGCGATGGTATCGCCTCCTCCGGCAACTGAAAAGCCCTTTGAGGAACAAATCATTTTAGCTATTTTTATTGTCCCCTTATCAAAATTTTCCTTTTCAAAGAATCCAAGAGGACCATTCCATAAAATAGTTCCAGCATTCATTAAGATTGCCTCCAAATCAGTAAACGATTCGGGTGAAACATCAAAAATTGCTTCATTTTTTGCTATAGATTCGATAGAGGTGAGTCTGCCGGGTTTGTCAGGGTTATCCGAAACTATCACAAAATTAGGAACAATTATTTTTGGATTTTCTAATAGTTCTGCTGCCTCTGATAGCATGGACTCTTCAACTAAAGACTTACCCACTTCATTGCCCTTTGCTGCTATGAGGGTATTGGCTATTCCTCCTCCTAGGATGATCTTATCCATGGATTTAGAAAGGGAGTCGATAAGAGTCAGTTTGGTAGATATTTTTGCACCGCCAAGAATTGCCACTGAGTTTTTCGAATTTTCTTTTACTTTAGATAAAGCTTTTAATTCTTCGTCTAACAATAAACCTGCACAAGCATCATTAGAAAAAGTTATTGCACCTGCCGTAGAGGCATGAGCTCTATGTGAAGTGGCAAATGCATCCATTACAATTAAATCACCTAATCCAGCCAATCTCTTTGATAAATCGATATCATTAGACTTCTCACCAATACAAAATCGCGTATTTTCAATAATTGAAATTTCTGGGATTTGTTCTAAATTTTCAAACTCACCTAAGTTATAAAACATAATTTTTTTATTTAATAAGTTCTCCA
>OCZA010000160.1_pt1 | contig 23866 bp, 25 predicted proteins | sample 1539021 | NCBI WGS metagenome assembly OCZA01 (sample SAMEA2619376, study PRJEB22493) | marine metagenome | biome: marine biome (ENVO:00000447); feature: surface water layer (ENVO:00002042); material: "saline water (ENVO:00002010), including plankton (ENVO:xxxxxxxx)" | depth 5 m | reverse complement strand
TTAAAAAATAAAGGGTTTTGAACGCCTGCAAATCCTGAAGACATTGATCGCTTTAAAACAAATACTGTTCTTGCATTTGCTACTTCAAGAATAGGCATTCCATAGATTGGGCTTCCGGGTTCCTCAGTTGCAGATGGGTTAACAACATCATTGGCTCCAATTACAATTGCGACATCCACTGTATCCATCATTGGATTCACATCATCTGGTTCAGCAAGAAGATCATAGGAAACATTAGCTTCTGCAAGAAGAACATTCATATGCCCAGGCATCCTGCCAGCGACCGGATGAATGCCATACTTTACATCAGTACCATTTTCTTCAAGGAGTTCGCCCAGCTCTCTGACAACGTGTTGTGCTTGAGCAACTGCCATACCATATCCAGGAACTATTAAAACTGATGATGCATTTTCAAGAATTAAGAAAGCATCCTCAGCATTGATTGGCTTAACCTCACCCTGCTCAGAACTTGAAGAGGTACCTGAAGCAGCGTATCCAACAAATAAAATGTTCCCTATGGTTCTGTTCATAGCTTTTGCCATGATAATGGTCAAGATTAAACCACTTGCACCAACAAGCGAGCCAGCAACAATTAATACATTATTGACAAGAATCAAGCCAGCGAATGCAGCAGCAATTCCAGAAAGAGAATTAAGCAATGATATTACAACTGGCATGTCTCCTCCTCCTATCGGAAGAACAAAACCAACTCCTCCAAGCATCACTAATGCAAGGTATATATAAAAAATTGTTTCAAAGTTTAGAGGCAAACTTCCAATCATTGGTAAGACAAGCATTGCTAATATTGAAATTAAAGATATGTAAAAGAAAGAGATAAATAAATTTGTAACCAAATGTCCTTTCCCAATTTTAAGCCTTTCGGAAAGCTTCCCAAAAGCAATCAAGCTTCCTGAGAAGGTTACTCCTCCAATATAAATTGTCAGAATTACTAATAGATATTGAAAAAGATTATCATTTGTATTGCTCATTTCGGACCAAGCAATGAAGAAGGTTGCTAATCCCCCAAAGCCATTGAAAAGAGCAACCATCTCTGGGATGGAGGTCATTTTAACTTTGATTGCAATTACTGAGCCAATAAAGGCCCCTAGCAAAATTCCACCTAGGACAACAAAGGGATTAACAATATTAATTGCTGTAACGATAATAGCTATAAACATACCAATAGCCGAAATAAAGTTACCTCTCTGAGCTGTTGCCTCTTTTCCAAGCATTTTGATACCTGTTATGAAAAATATCGCAGCAAGTATGTAAGCGATGTTTTGAGCAAGTGTTATATCAAAATTTTCCATATTATTTCTTTTTGAACATACTCAGCATCCTATTAGTGACCAAGTAGCCACCAAAAACATTAATTGATGCAAAAGTTATAGCTAAAAACGCAATTACAGTTTGAAGAAAAGTATCTTGTGTCAGAGTTAATGCTCCAACAAGTGCAATTCCTGAGATAGCATTAGCACCAGACATTAATGGTGTATGAAGAGTACTCGGAACTTTTGAAATTAATTCAAGGCCAAGATAAATCGAAAGAATCAGAACGAATCCCAGCAAGATATATATTTCCATTACTTAAACCTCTCATTTTTTACTTCACCATCAAAAACTAAAACACTGTTAGAAATGATTTCATCTTCGAAATCAAATCTAATTTTTTTGCTTTCCTCATCATAAAATTCTAAAAGCCAGTTATTAAAGTTATTTGATAAAGCATAGGATGCATGTCCAGCAACTTTTGATGCAAGGTTAGATATTCCAACAATCTTTACTCCATCAACCTCCACAATCTCATCAACCTTTGAACCTTCAACATTTCCACCAGACTCAACAGCCATATCTAAAATTACACTTCCTCTTTTCATTTTTTTTATGGTGGTATTATCAATTATTCGTGGAGCAGGCCTTCCAAAAAGTTGAGCAGTGGTTATAACAATATCTGATCTTTCACAAACTTTTGATTGTAGTTCTTTTTGTTTGGCCAACTGCTCATCAGTCAATTCCTTTGCATATCCTTGACTAGTCTCACCTGTCTCACCTAAATCTATTTTTACAAACTTTGCTCCCAATGACTGAACCTGTTCCTCTACAACATCTCTTGTATCAAATGCCTCTACTCTTGCTCCAAGTCTTTTTGCTGTAGCTATTGCTTGGAGTCCAGCTACACCAACTCCAATAACAAAGACTCTTGCAGGTTTAAGAGTTCCTGCAGCTGTCATCATCATTGGCATTGCGCTTGATAATAAAGATGATGACTCTATTACAGCAACATAACCAGCTAAGTTTGCTTGGGAGCTGAGAACATCCATTTTCTGAGCACGCGTAATTCTTGGAACAAACTCCATTGATACTAAATTTACATTTGAATCGCACAAACTTTTCAATAGTTCTTGATTATCAAATGGGTTCACCATTCCCATTAAAGTCTTACCACCAGCAATTAGTCTTACTTCATGATCATCAATTGGGCCTGGAGTTAAAATTATTTCAGCATCGGAAAAGCAGGTTTCCCTACTTACTGGTTTTGCTCCTAAATCTATAAAATTCTTATCATCTGCATGTATTCCATCACCAATACCACTCTCAAAAATAATTTCTATTCCTTTTGAAATTAGATTTTTAATAGTTTCAGGATGTAAAACAGATCTTTTGTCTGATGCATCTTTTGATTTTATGGCTGAAATGATCAATTTGAACTCTTTTTTTATCTTTTTGATATTATTATAAAAAATAATGTGTTTTGATTATAAACTCAATATTAGTCTTAATAAAATTAGTTTTTAGTTTTTTAGAAATGGATAAAAATATAGATCAAAATGAAGTAAACAAGTTTGCTGAACTTGCTGATAAATGGTGGGATTCTTCTGGAGAATTCAAGCCTCTTCACAATATAAATCCAATACGATCTCAATATATTTCCTCCAAAATAGATTTAAAAGGGAAAAAGGTTTTAGATGTTGGATGTGGTGGCGGTTTGTTGACCGAAGCACTTTATGACATGGGCGCAGAGGTCGACGGAATCGATGCTGCAGGTCCTGGCATTGAGGTTGCCAAGATTCATGCGAAAAGAGAGGATAAGCAGATTAATTATGCAACAGCTCAAGCTGAAGATTTTTGTATTGAAAAAGAAAATCATTACGACGTGGTTACTTGTTTAGAAGTTTTAGAACATGTTCCGAGTCCAGCCTCTTTGGTTGAAGCATGTTCAAAAATGCTCAAAGAGGATGGTCTTTTATTTCTTTCTACGATCAATAGAAATCCTAGATCATGGATAACAGCAATTGTTGGAGCTGAGTATATTTTTAATATTCTCCCAAAAGGAACTCATGAATTTGAAAAATTTATAAAACCATCTGAGCTTAGTGAATATATGGAAAATGCTTCAGTGAGACTTATAGAAGCCAAAGGCATGTTCTATAATCCTGTTACGCATCATGTAAGCCTAAACAATGATTTGGGAGTTAATTACATGATGTATGGAGTCAATGAGTAAAATAGAAGCAGTTTTATTTGATCTAGATGGCACTTTGCTTGATTCTTTCCCTGACTTCTTAGCATCTCTAGAAAACATAAACATAAAAAGTTCATCAAAAAAAATTGATGAGAGTGTTGTTAGAGCAAATGTATCTGATGGAAGCTCAAAACTTCTTAAACTTGTCTTTGATATAGATACAGATGATAAAGATTTTGATGAGCACAAAAGAAACTTCTTAAACGAATATGAAAGGAATATTTTAATGTATGGAAACTTATTTCTTGGAGTGTCTGACTTGCTAAACTTTTTATTAGATAAAAAAATTCCATATGGAATAGTGACTAATAAGCCAAGAAAATATACTGAAATTATTCTTAAGAAATCAAGCTTACTCAGACAGTCTAAAGTAGTTATCTGTTGCGATGATGGCTTTAAATCAAAGCCTAATCCAGAAGGAATTAATCATGCATGCAATATTCTTGGAGTCCCAAATTCAAAGTGTATTTATATTGGAGATCATGAAAATGATTTAAATGCTTCATTGGCTGCAGGCACAATTTCAGGTGTATGCACTTTTGGCTATGGATTTAAGAAAGGATTGGTTGTTGATGGTGCAGAGGGCTTTGAATCACCAGCACAAATCTTAGATTTTATAAAAAGAAATGTCTGAATTTGTTAAGGGAAAGAATATTATGATTACTGGAGCAACAAGTGGTATTGGTCTTGAGCTCGTGAAATCATTTTCATCGAAAGGTGCCAATATAATTATGCTTGGGAAAGATGAAGATAAGCTTGATGAACTCTATGATGAGATTTCAACACATGGTGGGAAAAACTTAATTATAAAATCTGATCTAAGAGAGTTAGACGAGAAAGGTGCAATCCAGGTCTCAGATGAGATAAAGAAATATTATGAGAATATTGAGGGTTTAATTCATAACGCAGCTATTTTAGGGAATCTTACAAGGATTGAAGATTATCAATCTAAAACTTGGGATGATGTTTTACAAGTTAATCTGACCTCTTCATTTTTAATCACAAAGCATTTATTAGAATTAGTATCTTCTTCTAATGAAGCAAGGATTATTTTTGTTTCTTCAAGTGTTTCAAATATTGGAAAGGCATTCTGGGGTGCATATTCCGTATCAAAATTTGCACAAAGGGGTTTGGCTGAAATCCTAAGCGAAGAGACTGAGGTGAATAAAAATATAAAAGTTTTTAGTTTTGATCCTGGGGCAACAAAAACAAAAATGCGTTTTGCAGCAAGGCCCTCTGAAGATCAGGATTCTATTAAAACTCCTAAAGATTTAATTCACTGTTTTGAATGGTTTTTTTCAGATAAAAGTGCTCTATCTGAAAATGTTCATTTTAAATACTCAGATTTTCATCTTCCAAAAGACGCCACATAAATAAGCTTAGATAGGAATTATATGGACTGAATTGTTTATAAAATTTTTCCTCAATTTTTTCTTTAGGAAATGCAATTTTATGAGCATATATAATACCTAGATCCGTTAATGGCATCACATCTGAATCTCCTAAATAAAATATCCTTGACATATCCACGGTCCATTTACCAATTCCCTTAATAGATAGGAGAAGATTTGAAAAGTCCTCGGCTGATTTAGTCTTTAATTTTCTTCTGTTAGAGCTTGTAATTTCTTCGTTGTAGATAATGCCAATCATGTAGTCTACTTTCCTAGCTGAAAGACCTGCACCCTTTAATCTTTTTTGAAGATTTTGTGTTGGGTTCTTGGGTAGCTTACCCTCTAAAATTTTTGCAACTCTTGCCCATATTGCATCTGCGGCCTTTGTAGAGATTTGTTGTCCAACGATTATCTTGCACAAATGATGATCAAATTTGAGTTTCGAAAGCTTTATTTTAAGCGGGCCAATATTTCTTATGTGCCTGTGAAGCTCATCAAATTTGTATTTCTTAGTTAATATAAGAAGAGTTTTGTAAGCCTGATCACTTTCCATAGGAATACATTTTTTCTAAATCTTTGGATTTTAACTCTGCCCAGCCCCCTTCTTTTAATCCTTTTGGAAGAAAGATTGGTCCAAATCTAACTCTCTTAAGTCTGCTCACTTGAAGCCCTTGAGATTCAAATATTTTTCGTATTTCTCTGTTACGGCCTGTTAGGAGACAAACTGTATACCATCTATTTGAGTTTGTTTTATCCCCAACAATAATATCGCTTAATCGTAGTAGCTGATTATCTATCTTTATTCCTGTTAACATATTTTCTTTGATCTCTTCATCAAAGCGACCTCGCGCCCTGACAAGATACTCTCTATCAAATAAATTGCTTGGGTGAGAAATAAATTCAGAAAGCTTTCCATCATTGGTGAAGAAAATTAAGCCCGATGAGTTTGCGTCTAATCTACCCACAGTAATTAAGTTTTTTTCATTATCAATATTGGGAAGTAAATCGTATATCGATTTCAAATTACCCTCAGTCTTTTTAGAACAAATAACTCCCGTTGGTTTATTCAGAACAAACAGTCGAGTTTGAACATCTATAAATTCAACTTTTTTACTGCCTATCCTAATTTCATCATCAGAGTTCACCAAGCAACCAAGTTTTGCTATCTCGCCGTTCACAGTAACTTTTCCTGAGCTAATAATCTCTTCACATCCTCTTCTTGAACCATAGCCTGCTCTTGCAAGTATTTTTTGCAACCGGGTTTTTTTCATAAGTGATTAACCAGCCTCTAGATTAATCTCTGCATTATCAGTGATTTCTTCTGGAGATATTTCTTCTTTTTCAGGCAATGTTGGCAAGTCTGAGATTTTCTTAATATTAAGATCATTCAAAAAGGTTTTTGTAGTTACCAGTAATGCTGGTCTTCCAGGTGTTTCTTTATATCCTGAAATTTTTACCCAATCTCTTTCAAGCAAATTTCTTATAATATTTGTACTAACCTGGACTCCTCTTATTTCTTCAATTTCACCCCTAGTTACAGGCTGCTTGTAGGCTATGATTGATATAGTTTCCATCAATGATTTAGATAATCTGCTTTTCTCTGTCCACAATGAAGATAAAAGATGAGTGAAATCTTTTTTTATCTGCAACCTAAAACCAGAAGCGACTTCAGATAATTCTAAGGAAGATTCTGCATATCTTTCTTCAAGATTATTTAATCCAACTTTTATTTCAGCTAAATCAACTCTTATGCCTTCATTTTCAAGTATTGACCTAATTTCAGATAATCGCAATGGTCTTCCTGAAGCAAATAGTAAAGATTCAATAAAATTTTCAATATTCTTATTCATTCACTGCATTAAGTACTTTGGATTTGATATAAATTTCTTCATTGTTATTTTGGATTAAGTCTATACATCCATCTTTAGCAAGCTCGAGTGAAGCTAAGAATGAGACTACTACTCCAATTTTGCCTTCTGATTTCTGGAGAGTCTTATAAAAACCAATTAAATTCTTTTTTGAAAGAATTGATAATATAAACTGAATTCTGTCCTGCGTTGAAAGCTCCTCGAAAGCTATTTGATGGCTTTTATCTAGTTTTGGTCTTGATAAAACTTCAACCATACTTGATTTGAGCCTTGCTAAATTAAAGTCAATTATATTTGTCTTTTTTTCAACTTTAGGCATACCGACACTTGCTAAGTAAAAGTCTCTATTTACTCTATCAATATTTGCAAGCTCTTCTGAAACAGTTTTAAAAACTTGGTACTCTTGAAGCCTTCTTATTAGATCGAGCCTTGGGTCAGCTTCGTCATCTTCCTCTTTAACTTTTGGTAGAAGCATTCTAGATTTAATTTCAGCTAATGTAGCCGCCATTACCAAATATTCTGCGGCTAGCTCAAAGTCTAAAGACTCCATAAGGTTTATATAATCTATGTATTGATCTGTAATCTTAGATACTTCAAGATCAAGAATGTTTATGTTTTGTTTCTTTATAAGGTATAACAACAAGTCCATTGGACCTGTAAAAGTTTCTAGGCAAATCTCCAAGGCTTGTGGAGGAATAAAAAGGTCCTCTGGCATTTCCGGAAGTGGAACGCCGTTAACAATGCCTAATTCTCTCTGTTTTGGTTGGAAAGTGCTCATAAACACTACATAGTGTAATTGTGGAAAGTCTTAAATACAACATATTGTGTTTAGACAAAAAAACAGGTTTTGTGCCTTGATTGCACTGTAATAAAAAAAATCTAAATATTTAATATTAAGCTTTCAATTGATTTGCATCATAGTTATATTTGTAAACTTAATTTAAATAGTGATTAAAAAAATGAATTACTCAACTGACAATACCCGAATCATTGACAAGGTAGATTTAGTTACTCCTAATGATGTGATCTCAAAATATCCTCTTACTGATGAGATATCTAAACTAGTATATGGAACTAGAAATGAGGTAAGTCAGATACTACATGGTAAAGATGACAGATTGATAGCAGTAGTTGGTCCCTGTTCAATTCATGATCCAAATTCTGCTGAAGAATATGCAAAACTTTTAATTGATGAGAAGCAAAAATATGAAGAAGATATTCTTTTGATTATGAGAGTCTACTTTGAGAAACCAAGAACAAGCATTGGCTGGAAAGGTCTTATAAATGATCCTGATATGGACAATACTTTTGATGCTAATAAAGGACTTTTTCTAGCAAGATCTATACTTCATAAGATTTCTGAGCTTGGCCTTCCTGTTGGTACTGAGTTTCTTGATCCAATTTCTCCGCAGTTTGTAGCTGATCTAGTTTCATGGGGCGCCATTGGAGCCAGAACTGCTGAAAGTCAGATTCATCGAGAACTGGCATCGGGACTTTCATGTCCAATTGGCTTTAAAAATGGAACAACGGGTGATCTAAATCCAGCTATTTATGGTATTAAAGCTTCAAATCATTCTCATGTATTTTTTTCAAACACTAAGGAGGGAATGGTTTCTATTTATAAAACATCTGGAAACTCTGATACACATATCATTCTCAGAGGCGGAACTAAACCAAACCTTTATCCTGACGATATAAGAGAAACTATTGATGCACTTAATGAAGCGGAAACAAATGATTCAATCATGATTGATGTAAGCCATGGCAATAGCCAAAAAGTCTTTAAAAGGCAGCTTGAGAATATCAGCGTTGTATCAAAGCAAATATCTGATGGTATGAATGAAATAAGAGGAGTAATGATAGAGAGTCACTTAACAGAAGGTAATCAGAAAATTGGTGATGATTTAGAGTATGGACAAAGTATTACAGATGCATGCATTAACTTTGAAGATACAAAACAATGTCTTTCAGAGCTATCCTCAGCTGTTCAAGCTAGGAGATCAAAAAGCTAGGTGAAGTCAAATGATCTTTCTTTTTCAAAAGATGTTGCAGATACTATTGGTATAGAAGCTGCAATTATTCTTAAATTCATTGAAGATAACAAAATTACTTCAAATTCATTAGAAGATATCTCAGAAATTATCTCAGAAAGATTCTCTTTTATGGAAGAGAAAAAAATAATTAGCAGCATTGAGAAGATTGCTGGTCTTGGATTGATTAAAATAAAGTTTGATAAATATAATAAGGTTAAGCTCAAGTTACCACATAGATCGGGATCAAATAAATCAAACACAATGAATTCCGACTGGGAACCTTCTAGAGAGGCTATTGAAGTCCTTGAGCTTGGAGGAATAAACATAGATTTTGCTTCTTTGAAGCTGAAAGAATTCAGGATTTATTGGAAAGAAAAGAAAGTTCATAAAGACAACTGGAACTCTGTTTTTATAAACTATATAAGAAAAGAATGGGTGCAATTTAATTCAAAAAATAAAGGCATGCCTTTCACCATGGCTGACGATTGGATGCCAAGCAGTTCAGCTCTTGATATCCTTGAATTATCAGAAATCAAAAAAGATACTGCTCTTAACTATCTTAGTGAATTTATTCTTTTCTGGAAGGATAACGGGGCTGCATTAAAAACATGGAATGTTAAATTTGTTGATTTTGTAAAAAGAAAGGAGATTGGGAGTTATAATATTAAAAATGAGCCAGGGAAATTCACCAAAACATTCAAAGAAAGAAAAAGTGACCAGTCTTGGGCAGAAGAAATCGAGTAAAAAAAAGCTTGATCAAGATTTCATAAATCTTATTGATAATTTATTCCTAAAACTTGAAATGTCCTATCATTATCAGTTCTATAAAGTTTATGGAGATGATGAAAGACTTAAAGAAGGGAAAAAGCTTTGGGCTATGAGTCTTAAAAGATTTGAAAATCATCATATCAAGGATGCAATTCTAAAAGTTGTTGTTAAGAATGATTTTTTACCAACATTATCTGATTTCATTAAATGTTGTGAAGAAGCAAAACTATCAGATTTTCAGGAACCAATTGATAACTTAGATGAAAATTTTGATAGATTTGACCTCAAGACACTTGAAAAATTAAGAAAAAAACACCAAATCTAACTCACGAAAAGTATAATTTGATTTACGTCAAGTATACTTTACACAACATTGCTATAAATTTATGAATCAAAACGTAAGAATCTCTCTCTACATAGTTATTCCAATTATCTTCTGGATGCTTTCAGGAATATTTGTTGAAGAAAAAAAGCCTGTCTCTGTTGAAGATAGCAATGCTACTTCAATAGAAATAAGAACGAGCACTCCTTCTATGTTTAGTCCATCAATAAAGCTAAAAGCCACAAGTAACTCAGAAAGAAGGGTGGCTGTCAAAGCTAAAACGACTGGAGAGGTTGTGGAGATTGGAGCAAAAGAAGGAGATTTTATTAAAAAAGATTCTCTTCTTTGCAAGCTTGGTGTTGTTGAGCTGAATAGGACTGAGGTTAAGTCTCCATTTAGTGGATATATTGAATCTATTGTTAAACCTGGGAACTTTCTTGATAGAGGTCAAGTTTGTGCAACCATCATTGATTTAGATCCAATTAAATTTATTGCTGAAATCCCAGAAATAAGAATCGCAGATGTAAAAGTTGGACAAAAAGTCTTAATTGAATTAATCACTGGAGAAAAAATTGAGGGCAAACTTTCATTTGTATCTAAAAGTGCTTCGCCTCAAACAAAAACATTCAGGGTGGAGAGTGAAATTAGCAATGCGACTGGGGTCATCAAAGATGGAGTTACCTCAACGATAACAATACAAACTGATGAAATTTTGTCTCACAAGATTTCACCATCAATTCTTGATCTCGATGATTCAGGAAATATTGGAGTAAAAGTTCTGGATTCAGAAAATATTATTAGGTTTGTCCCAATATTTATTGTTGAAGATCTTGAGGAGGGATTATGGATTTCCGGTATTCCCCAAACTGTTAATTTAGTTGTGAAAGGACATGGATTTGTCGAAGATGGCCAAATGATTTTAGATAACAAATCAAATTAATATGACCAGTATCATAGATTTTGCCCTTTCAAAAGCAAAGACTACTATTGTAATCGCAGTACTTGTCCTTCTAGCAGGATCATATGCGAGACAAGAAATACAAGTTTCATCAAGCCCTAATATACAACTTCCTTTTATAAGTGTTTCAGTTTTTCTTGAGGGTGCATCTCCAGAGGATGGCTCACGATTGATTGCTAGACCTCTTGAAAATAATTTAAGAAGTGTTGAAGGTGTAAAAAATATCAGCTCTTATAGCACTCTAGGCATCACGAGAATGATAGTTGAATTTGAAATTCAACATAATATGAATGAAGCCATAATTGATATTCAACAATCGATAGAAGAAGTTAAATCAGAGCTTCCTTTAGGTGCTGAGGATCCTCAAATACAAGAATATTCAGAAAGAAGTTTTCCAGCAATGACAATAAGTCTCCAAGGTGATGGCTCTCTTAGGCAAAAGATCTACTTTGCTGAAGAAATGAAAGATATGCTTGAATCAATTGATGGAATTTATGAAGCAAATCTTGTTGCGGCACCAGATGAAGTTTTAGAAGGAGTTATTGATAAATCTAAGATGGAAGCCTATGGGGTTACTCTTGATGATCTTTATAATTCTATAAGTAACAATAACATTGTAATCCCAGGAGGAAGGCAGGATACAGGTCTTGGAAGTTTTAATGTTGAAGTACCAAGCGTTTTGGAAACACCTAGGGATGTTTACAGCATTCCCGTTAAGGTTACAAAAGATGCAGTTGTAACCTTTGGAGATATTGCTACTGTTAAAAGAACATTTAAAGATTTCAATGAATATGCTCGAATCAATGGCAAAGACACTGTTGCATTAGATATATTCCTAAGAGATGGAGCAAACGCCCTTGATACAAAAAGTTCTGTTTCTGGCGTCCTAGAAGATCTTAAAAAAAGCCTTCCACCAAATCTGGATATTCTAATTACAGACGATGAAACTGTTATTACCGAGCAAATGGTTTCAGAGCTTGAGGGAAATATTTTAGGTGCAATTATTCTGATAATGATAGTAGTTGTAGCTTCAATGGGATTAAGAGTTGGATTGCTGGTTGGTTTATCTATACCATTTTGCTTTTTATTCACTTTCATAGTTCTAGTCAGTATGGGTTATGAATTAAATTTCTTGGTGATGTTTGGATTATTGCTTTCAATGGGAATGCTTATTGATGGCTCAATAGTAGTTACAGAATATGCTGATAGAAAGATTAGTGAGGGCTTATCAAGATTTGAAGCCTACAGACTGGGTGCAAAAAGAATGTTTTATCCAATTCTAGCCTCAACTGGAACAACTTTAGCAGCCTTTATCCCATTAATATTCTGGCCTGGATACACAGGACAGTTCATGAAATATCTTCCAATGACGGTTTTCTTCGTACTCTGTGCTTCTTTTTTCTATGCAATGATTATTACTCCAGTAATTGGAACATATTTTGGTCAGCATAAATCAGTTTTAAGCTCAAAAGATTCAGTGGACAAAACTGGTCAAATTGTTTTTGATACGATTTCAGAGTTCTACTCAAAGAGAATAAAGTTCTTTATTAAAAATCCAATAGAAACTATGGTTGCCTGTATTTCAGTTATAGCGCTAATTGTTACAACATATAACTTTTATGGTAAAGGAACAGAATACTTTGCAACTATAGATCCACTTGAAGCAAAAATATCTATTCGGGGAAGAGGTAATTTTTCTTCCTTGGAGAAAAAAGACATCATTGAATCTATCGAAGAAAGATTATTAGAGATTGATGAATTAAAAAGTATTTATTTAAAAGCAGGTGCTGATTGGTTTGACTCTGGAAGCGATAAGATTGGAAGTGGTTTCGTTGAGGTTGTTCCTCCATCAGAAAGAGAAATTAGTGGACTTGAAGCAATTAGTCTAATTACCAAAGTAACGCAAGATATACCTGGTGTAGTTGTAGAAGCTGAGCCAGATATGGGCGGTCCACAATTCGGTGCTCCAATAATGCTTGGTATTTATGGAGATACTGAAGAAAGTGTTACTTATGCTGCGAAAGAAATTGAAAATCATATGCGCTCTGAAATAAATGGCATAACCAATATTTTTTCTTCGAGAGCTTATCCAGCTGTTGAGTGGAGTGTTGAAGTAGATAATCAAAAAGCTGCTCAGCTTGGGGTAAGTGTTTTTAACGTAGGTGCTCTTGTTCAGATGCTTACTTCAGGATTTAAGGTTGGAGAATTTACTCCAGATGATTCAAAAGATGCAATTGAAATAAGAGCAAGATTTCAACCTCAGGATAGAACTATAACTGGAATTAATAATCTTAAGGTACAAACACAAAATGGATTGGTTCCCGTAAGTAGCTTTATCTCTTTGAAGCCACAACAATATAAAGAGAATGTTTCTCGAAGGAATGGATATTTTTATCATGAAATTTATGCCTCTAACGTTCCAGGAGTTTTAGTAAATGAAAAGGTGGAAGAGCTTGATAGTTGGCTTTCAAGTCAGGATTTTGGTGGCGACATAAAATATGGCTTCCAAGGTCAAGCTGAAGAAACTGAGGAAGTTAATGAATTTTTGGGGGTTGCTGGAGGTACAGCAATTTTTGTAATGCTACTAATGCTTCTTACTCAATTTAATAGCTTCTATCAATCTCTCTTAATCTTGTCTGCTGTTGTAATGTCTTTTGTTGGAGTGCTACTAGGACTTTTAATTACTAATAAGCCATTTAGCTCGACGATGACTGGGATTTCAATAGTTACTCTTGCTGGTATTGTTGTTAATAACAATATTGTATTAATTGATACATTTAACAGACTTAAAAGTGATATGCCTCATGAAGAAATTACCAAGATTATTAAAATAGCATGTATGCAAAGATTAAGACCCATCCTTCTAACAACAACTACGACAATACTCGGACTTCTTCCTCTAGCTCTTGGCTTAAGTGTAGATATTATTGGAAGAGATATTTCTGTCGGAAGTAGAGTTGTTGACTGGTGGTCGAATCTTGCTCAATCAATTGTTTTTGGCCTGAGTTTTAGTACTTTACTTACGTTAATCTTTACTCCTGCAGCATTATCAATACCTCCAAAGATCAAAAAATTCTTGGAAAAAAGAGAGCAGCTTCAAATTAACCCACAGTAATAATTTTTAGTTACAATATGGTATGAGTAATTCAAAGAATAACTTCGAGTCCTCGCTGAAGAAGCTTGAAAAAATTGTTGCTAAGCTCGAGGAAGGTAACATTGACCTCGATGATTCAATAAAATCATTTGAAGAAGGAGTCATGCTTGTCAAAGAGTGTCAAAAGCAATTATCTGAAGCAGAATTAAAAGTTGAGAAGCTCTTAGATAGTGGTGATTCTGAACTTTTAGAAGATTAATTTAAATTATGTTTCCTGAAATCCTTAAAGAGGCTAGGTTACTAGTCTTAGAAAGAATAGCCAGCCTTATAAAGACTGAATCAAAAGTTTCGGATTCAATGTTATATACCTCAACAGCTGAAAGTAAAATGATTAGATCCGCCCTCCTTATTGCAGCAAGTAAAAAAAATGCTGCCCTGACTAAATCATCTGCTATTAATTTAGCTACAAGTATTGAATTACTTCACAGTTACTCATTAATTCATGACGATTTGCCATCTATGGATAACGACAATATAAGAAGGGGTAAAGATTCTAACCACATAAAGTATGGAGAAGCGATAGCGATATTGTCCGGAGATGCATTACAGACATTAGCTTTTGAAGTAATAACAAATGATTGTGATCTTGATAGCGACTTGAAAGTCTCTGCTATTTCTCTTTTAACCGATGCATGTGGTTATAAGGGCATGGTGCTCGGTCAAGAACTTGATATAACTGCTGATCCAATTCATGCAGATGAAGAATTTATTAAGAAAATGCATTATCTAAAAACAGGAAAATTAATAGAGATATCATTAGTTTTAGGCTTCCTTGGGTGGGAAAGATTCTCTAAAGATAAGGATCTTATTTATAAACTCGGAAGATCTATTGGAGTTGGATTCCAAATAGTTGATGATTACTTAGATGAATTTGGTAATCAAAGTGAAATTGGTAAGCCAATAGGTTCGGATTTAAAGAATAAAAAGATTAATATTCTTAGTATCCTCAATGAGGAAGAATGTTCGAAGTTAATCAGTGAAAATCATACTGAATCAGTTGAGATTGCTAAAAAAATCTTTGATAAAGAAAATGATAAAGATATTTTTAAAATAATAGATTATATTTATCAGCGGAAAATGTAATGAAAATATTTAATGAAATCCCTAAGGAAGTTCCTTCTACTGAGCTACTTGATAAAATTAATTATCCAGAAGATCTTAAAGAGCTTTCGCCTCGTGATCTAAAAACTTTAGCTGATGAGTTAAGAGAGTTTTTGCTCTACTCGGTTGGAAAAAGTGGTGGGCATCTTGGAGCAGGTCTTGGCGTTGTTGAGTTAACGGTTGTTTTACATTATCTTTATGATGCTCCATCAGATAATATTATTTGGGACGTTGGTCACCAAGCTTATCCTCATAAGATATTAACAGGTAGGAAAAATCAAATTAATTCAATAAGATCAAAAGATGGCTTAGCTCCCTTTCCATCCAGAAATGAAAGCAATTTTGATGCTTTTGGGGCTGGGCATTCAAGCACGTCTATAAGTTCAGCAATCGGTATGGCTATTGCCAACAAATTAAATGAAGGAGAGAAAAAAACAGTTGCTGTTATTGGCGACGGTGCAATGACTGCTGGAATGGCTTTCGAGGCAATGCAACATGCTGGAGGCGCAAAGCCAGATATGCTGATAATTTTAAACGATAATGACATGTCAATCTCTGAGAATGTTGGAGGGCTGAATAATTACTTCTCTAGAATATGGGCATCCAAACTTTATAAAGGAATTAAAAGTAATGGTAAAAAGTTTTTAAAAAATATCCCTGCTGCCCATCATTTAGCTCGCACTGTTGAGACTCATATGAAAACAATGGTAGCGCCAGGTGCTATTTTTGAGGAGCTTGGACTAAATTATATTGGGCCAATTGATGGTCATAATATTGATCAACTTTTGAATGTAATTGGGAATTTAAAGAATTTTGAGGGACCACAGTTCCTTCACATAATTACAAAAAAAGGTGCTGGATATGATTTAGCTGAAGAGGACAGAATTAAATATCATGCAATATCTAAAAGCAATACCTCAAAAAGTATAGGAAAAACAAAACCAAAATATCAAGATATATTCAGTGACTGGATACTAGACATGGCTAAAGAAAACGATGATCTTGTTGCAATAACTCCAGCTATGAGGGAGGGATCAGGATTAGTCGGATTTAGTAAAGAGTTTCCTGAAAGATACTTTGATGTTGCAATAGCAGAACAGCATGCTGTTACTTTGTCTGCTGGATTGGCATGTGAGAGAAAAAAGCCAGTCGTAGCAATTTATTCTACCTTTCTTCAAAGAGCCTATGATCAACTCATTCATGATGTAGCACTTCAAAACTTAGATGTAACTTTTGCAATTGATAGAGCTGGATTAGTTGGTGAGGATGGGCCTACTCACTCGGGAAACTATGACCTAGTTTACCTAAGGTGCATACCTAATATGATCGTGATGACCCCATCTGATGAAAATGAAACCAGAAAACTTTTAACAACTGGTTTTTTTCATAATGGCCCTGCCTCAATAAGATATCCAAGAGGATCTGGCCCTAATGTTGATGTTGAAAATGATCTTACGCCAGTTGAAATCGGTAAAGGAAGATTGATTAAAGAAAGATCAAAAGATTTAATTGTCATCAATTTTGGAGCTTTGCTTGATCAAGCAAAAGAAGTTGCAAATACTTTAGGTCTTACTCTAATTGATATGCGTTTTGTTAAACCTCTTGATGAAGATATTCTCAAGAAATATCTGTCTAAGGCACAAGCATTTGTTTCAATTGAAGATGGATCGGTTGCTGGTGGTGCTGGAAGTGCTGTTCAAGAATTTTGTTCAGATAATAATATAAACATTAAATCTAAGCTTTTTGGAATACCTGATGTGTTTATTGAACATCAATCCAGAGAGGAAATGATTGAAGAATCTGGCTTAAAAGCTTCTAAAATAATAAAAGAGATAGAGGAATTAAGATTAGTAAAGTAATTATTCCTGCTAAAACATCATCTATTACTATTCCAAAACCATTCTTAAATCTTTGATCAAAATAACTTATTGGAAATGGTTTCAAAATATCAAAGACTCTAAATAAAAGTAAAGCCAGAATTGCAATTATCGTTCTTTCGGACTGAGTGTCAGCAAAATAGATAGCGGGCATCAATGCAATCCACATTCCTACAAGCTCATCAATCACAATTGATTTATCATCTTTTTCTTCAAAATCTTTTGAAATGTATTCACAAACCCAAATCGCTAATAGGAATGCCAAAGAGGTCAAGATGATCATATTTAGATAGTGAGATAAAAAAATAAATAAGAACCATGCAAAAATAGAGCCAAATGTTCCAGGCGCAAATCTTATTAGTCCAATTCCACCCAATGAGGCGATGAAATAAAATGGATTTTTTAATGTTTTTTTATCATTCATTATTAACAATTCTAACAATATTTCTTGCTATTGAAGGTGCTGTAGTCCATTTCCCTCCAAAAAGACTCAATAGATTCTTATCTTTTTGTATATGAAAATCCCTTGATGATGAGTGAAAATCTTTAGCTTTTGATTTAATGAGCGGCCTAACTCCTGCATAACTTTCGATTATTTCATCTTTACTAATGGGTCTATCAATATAAATATTAATACTTTCTAAAAGGTAATTAACCTCTGAATCTAATGCTTGCTTATCTTCAGGTGTGCTCACTCTCTGTTCAGTTGTTCCAAGAAGAAGATTATCTTTGTATGGAAGAGCAAATATATATCTTTGTTTTTTTTGATCCCTGAACATGAGACCATTCTTAATTCTCCTTTTAATTACCAGATGGCTTCCTTTTATGTAATCAATGGTTTTATTCGTATCGATCTTATTTTGTTTGAGAAATGAAGATATCCAAGGCCCGGTTGCAATAATTATTTTTTCATATTGTTTTTCTTCAATGAACCCTTCCGACCTAATACTTTTTATTTCATGGTTCTCATAGAAATTTACGCCATTACTTTTACATCTTTTTATAATTTCTTCGCCCACACTTTCTTGCATCAATCCATCAAAAAAGGATATGCCTGCTGCAATATCATTTTTTATACCAAAAGATAAGAGATCTTCTTGCTTGTAAAGCCTGCCAGTTTTAATATTTGAACGGCCAGCGAATGTCTCATAGATTTTTATGCCAACAAAAAACTTAAGAATTTCAGAGGAAAATCTTCTTTTGGAAAGAACTATGATTTCTTGAAGCTTTGTTTCATCTGGAAAATTCTCAAGCCACCATTTTCTATCATTTATTCCATTCTTTACTTCATGAAATTGCAAATTTTCTAAGTATCTTATGCCTCCATGTATTAGTTTTGTTGTCTTAGAGCTGGTCTCACTCAAAAGTGTTTTCTTTTCGTATAAATCAACTTTGTGCCCCTCTAGAGATAAAAAATATGCAGAGATTAGTCCTGTTATACCGCCGCCGACAATGCCAATTCTTTTACTCAAATGGATCCCATCCATTTTTCTCAAATGTTACTTCAGAGCCATCCTTTTTAACTATGAGATCTAAATTCTGTATTATTTTTCCAATAAAGAAGAATCCTTGGCTTCTTAACTGATCATCAAGATGACTCGGTGCTGTAAAACAGAGCTGATAATCATCTCCATGAGTTAAGTCTTTTTGGTCATAAAGAATGGGAATATTTTCATAACATAATTCTGCACCTACATTTGACTGTTTGCAGATATCACCTAAATCTTTAATTAGTCCATCTGATATATCAATACATGAAGTTGCAAAACCTGAAATCTCCTTAGCCTTTTGGAATTGTGGTTTTGGTCTAAGGTAGTCATTGCAATATATTGAATCTTTTTTGTTAAGCCAATCATTTAGTCCTTGTTTTGCTTTTCCTAATTGGCCTGTTACATAAATAGAGTCTCCAAGTTTTGCGCCACTTCTAGGTATTGGTTTTTTAAACGGGTATCCAAAAACATTTACCGAAATATTTAATTCTCCCTTTGTCACATCTCCACCAACAAGGTCAATACTAAATTCATCTAAAGTTTCCTTGATGCCGTTAGAGAATTTCTCATACCATGAGATTTCCTCAATATCGGAGGTCAGTGCAATAGAAATAAAAGAAGGAAAAGAGCCCATTCCTGCCAAATCACTCAACGCTGTAGTTATAGACCTGTAAGCAATATCCTCGGGTCTCATGCTTTCATGGAAGTGAACCCCTATTTTTGAAATATCAACGGAATGAACTAACTGTCTGCCTTGGGTATCTATTACAGCAGCATCATCTCCTGAACCTAATAGAATAGAATCTTCATGATAAGACTTATCAACCAGATGTTGAAAGCATTTAAGAATGTCAGATTCGGATATCAAGAAGGATATCTTTCAAACAATCCACTTGCTCCCATACCGCCACCAATACACATAGTTACAACACCAAATTGCTTATCATGAGAGTGAAGCTGTCTAACTATATGCCCTACTTGTCTTGAGCCAGTCATACCAAATGGATGGCCTATAGATATTGACCCTCCATCAAGGTTAAGTTTTTCCATTGGAATACCGAGCTTATCTCTGCAATAGACTACTTGAACTGCAAAGGCTTCATTAAGCTCCCAAATATCTATATCGTTTATTGAAAGATTATAGTTATTTAAAAGTTTTGGAACGGAGAAAACGGGACCTATACCCATTTCATCTGGCTCACATCCCATAGTTGTAAAACCTCTGAAATAAGCTAACGGCTTAAGACCAAGTTCAAGTGCTTTTTCTTCTGACATTACCAAGGTAACAGAAGCACCATCTGATAATTGTGAAGAATTTCCAGCTGTAACTGATCCATTTTCTGGATCAAAAACTGGCTTTAAAGAAGCCAATCCATCAAGCGTTGTCTCTGGTCTATTACACTCATCTTTTTCTACACAATAATCAATTTCTTTTGAGTCCCCAGTTTCTTTATTCATAAGAAGCATTTTTGTTTCCATTGGAATAATTTCATCATCATATGCTCCAGATTGCTGAGCTGCTGCTGTCCTCATTTGACTTTCAAGCGCATACTCATCTTGAGCCTCTCTAGATACGTTATATCTTTTTGCAACCACTTCAGCTGTCATTCCCATTGGGTAATATATTCCTGGAGACTTCTCAGCAAGTCTTTCATTAACAAAATTATCCATATTTTGTTTTCCTTGCATCATAGAAATTGTTTCTGCCCCTCCAGCAATAACTGTGTCATAGCAACCAGCCATAATTTGAGATGCCGCCATGGATATTGACTGCATTCCAGAAGAACAATATCTGTTTATAGTTGTGCCTCCAGTAGTAATGGGTAGATTAGAGAGAACCGCAGCGTTTCTTCCAACATTATGTCCCTGAGCACCCTCAGGATTTCCACACCCCATTATGATATCTTCAACAGCTTCTGGAGGTAAGTTGGGATTCCTCTCCAATGTTGCATTTATAATATGTGCCAACATTTCATCAGGCCTAGTCATGTTAAATCCACCTCTAAATGACTTAGCTAGTCCTGTTCTGACACTATCCACTATTACAGCTGTTTTCATAATTTACTCCAAAATTTACTTTGTTATTCTAATCTATCATCCTGCTCTCTTAAAGCTTTATACCACTTAGGAATTATATCGATATTATTTTCTTTAGCTTTCTTAACAAGATAAGGAATGCTAACTGGGCTAAAAGGTAGAACTACAAGCACACCCATGCCCAGGCTTTTAAGTATTTCTGCAAGCTGTTTGTTAGCATCTTCTAAATCTTGTTCCGAAGCCTCGCCCTCAAGATATTTTAGATATAAATCTAACATTTTTGTGTTTTGTACATTTTCTTCTAAAAATGCATCTTTAAGCTTCAATAGATATTTCTTATACTTGATCATTAAGAATTAATTTAAATATTTATTATATGACAAGAAAAGAGAGAGCATTGATAGTTAAAAAGATTTTAGGTAAAAAATATCCTAACCCACCTATTCCTCTTAATCATTTTGATAACTTTTCTTTTTTGATAGCAGTTTTACTTTCAGCCCAATGCACTGATGAAAGAGTGAATCAGGTAACGCCTAAGTTATTTAAATTAGCAAAAAGTCCTCTTGAAATGTCAAAACTATCTGAAAAGAAAATATATTCTATTATCAAGCCATGTGGCCTAGGTCCCAAAAAATCAAAGGCCATAAAACAGTTATCAAAAATATTAGTTAAAGAACATAACAGCATAGTTCCCAAAAGCTTTCATGAGTTAGAAAAATTACCTGGAGTTGGGCACAAAACTGCTTCTGTTTTGATGAGTCAGGCTTTTGGAGAACCTGCTTTTCCTGTAGATACTCATGTTCACAGATTAGCTCAAAGATGGGGACTTACTTCAGGAAAAAATGTAGTGCAAACAGAAAAAGATTTAAAGAAAGCTTTCCCGCCTGAAGACTGGAATGATTTACATTTGCAGTTCATTTTTTGGGGAAGAGAATATTGTCAGGCTAGAGAATGCTTTGGATTAGAGTGTAAAATATGCAAACAAACATTCCCAAAAAGAAAAAAAACTTTTATCCACAAAAAACCTTAGTTCATTTAAAATATATAATAATTACAGGCGGTAACAAAGCTTGATGCTTTGATTATGAATGAACATATGTCATAAAGCATTGCATCAGTTACCCGTAATTAAGGAGAAATTTAAATAATGTCTTTGCTTGATAAGAAATCTAATATTAAAACTGATGCAATCTTTTCTAACAAAAAAGATATAGAACTTTATGATGCTGAGCTTTGGGAATCCTTCCAAAAGGAAATGGTCAGACAAGAAGAGCATATTGAACTTATAGCCTCAGAAAATTATGCAAGCGAAAGAGTCTTACAAGCTCAAGGTTCAGTATTAACAAATAAGTATGCTGAGGGGTATCCTGACAAAAGATATTATGGAGGTTGTGAGTTTGTTGATATTGCTGAAAAATTAGCAATAGATAGAGCTAAAGAACTTTTTAGTGCAGATTATGCAAATGTCCAGCCTCATTCTGGTTCATCTGCAAATGCTGCCGCATATTTAGCATTACTTGAACCAAATGACACAATCCTTGGAATGAGTCTCGATCATGGAGGACATCTCACTCATGGATCAAAAGTAAATTTTTCAGGAAGAAACTATAAGTCTTTTCAATACGGTCTAAATTCTGAAACACATGACATTGATTATGATCAAGTTCGTGATTTAGCAAAAAAGCATAATCCAAAACTTATAATCGCTGGTTTTTCTGCTTTCTCGGGTTTAGTTGATTGGAGTAAATTTAGAGAAATAGCGGATGAGGTTAATGCTTATTTCTTAGTAGATATGGCACATATATCTGGGCTTGTTGCAGCAGGAATGTATCCTTCTCCAGTTCCATTTGCAGATGTCGTGACATCCACAACACATAAAACGTTAAGAGGACCAAGATCTGGGATTATTCTTGCAAAAGAAAATGAGGAAATACAAAAAAAATTAAACTCTGCAGTTTTCCCTGGCTCACAAGGAGGTCCTTTGATGCATGTTGTTGCAGCAAAAGCAGTTTGTTTTAAAGAAGCTCTTGAACCTGAATTTAAAACTTATATGTCTCAAGTTATTAGTAATGCTAAAACTATGGCGAAGACTATTATTGGAAGAGGAGTCGATATAGTAAAAGGTGGTACTGAAAATCATATGATTCTTGTCGACCTAAGAAATAAAGGGATAACAGGAAAAGATTCTGAACATAAACTTGGTTTAGCCAATATCACAGTAAACAAGAATACTGTTCCTAATGATCCACAGTCTCCATTTGTAACATCAGGAATAAGGCTTGGAACACCTGCAGTTACAACAAGAGGCTTTAAGGAGGATGAAATTATTCAAATTTCAAACTGGATCTGCGATATAGTCCTTGATTTAGATAATGAGCAAAAAATTGAGGAAATTAAAAATAAAGCTTTGTCTTTATGCAAAGAGTTCCCGGTTTATAAGTAATGTATTGCCCTTTTTGCCAAGCAGAAGATACAAAAGTTATTGATTCAAGAATATTTGCAGATGGTTCTCAAATAAGAAGAAGAAGAAAATGCGATGTATGTAATGCAAGATTTACTACATTTGAGATTGCTGACCTTGCGCTTCCAAAAATTATTAAGAATGATGGTAAGCGACAAGAGTTTAATGGATCAAAACTGAAAAAAGGGATGCTAAGGGCTTTAGAGAAAAGACCTCTTTCTTCTGAAAAAACAGATGCCCTCTTTTCAAAGATCTTAAGTGACATAAGAGTGCTTGGAGAAAGAGAGATTCACTCTGAAAAAATAGGAGAAATTATGATGAATGCCCTCAAAGATGTTGATCAAGTTGCATATGTCAGATTTGCTTCTGTTTATAGAGATTTCCAAGATATCAATGATTTTTCAGATGAAATAAAGTCACTAAGTAAAGAAGATAAGAAAAAGTCTAAAAAGAAATAATGCATGAAATTTTTTTAAAAAGGGCTATTGATCTTGCCCATAAAGGAAAATATTTAACTAAACCTAATCCTATGGTTGGTTGCGTTATAGTTAAAGATAACCAAGTAATTGCAGAGGGGCATCATATGAAATATGGCTCCAATCATGCAGAAATAAATGCGCTTGAGGATCTGAATAATAATAATAATATTTCCGAAGCAGAAATAAGACAGCTCACTTTGTACTGCACGCTTGAACCTTGCTGTCATCATGGGAAAACTGGACCTTGTACAGATGCAATAATTAAGTCTGGCATTAAAAAGGTTGTAATCGGCATCAAAGATCCAAATCCAAAGGTTTCGGGATCTGGTATTAAACAATTGGAGGATAATGGTATTGAGGTCTTATCTGGTTTTTTTGAAGAGGAATTGATTAAACTTAATAAA